>Ga0105240_10000172_pt1 | contig 131892 bp, 175 predicted proteins | sample KBSC54metaG_FD_80426 | JGI IMG/M metagenome (GOLD analysis project Ga0105240, IMG submission 80426) | Corn rhizosphere microbial communities from Kellogg Biological Station, Michigan, USA - KBS C5-4 metaG | ecosystem: Host-associated > Plants > Roots > Rhizosphere > Soil | place: Michigan...
AAGGCAAATTCTAAAGCATTTGGTAAATCTTTTTCTTCGTATACTTCATCAGCATCAATCGTAAGAATTAAATCATACTCACCTGAATATTTATACCTAACGTCTCGGTGTAAAGCTTCGTAACCATACATATCAGCTTCATCCCAAATCAATTTATTACCTAATACATCCAGACAGATTTTGTATATCTGTTCTTTTGTATCCGGACAAATTTGCTCAGTTCGAAATCCATGTGAAGGACTTCTTGTATAAGCAACAACCATTTTATCTACATGATTGTAAACAGATTTAAGGCATGCCTCTAAGTATTCCACTCCATAGTGAATAGTTAGGAATCCGAGAACTTTAGGTTTATTTTCCATTTTCTTTGTATAATTTTTCGATTTCTTTAGCTGCTTTTGTTATTGTATCGCAAAGTTCCATTAACTTTTTATTCATGCTTTCATCGAGGAAATTAGTTTGTATTCCATGATGAGATTCCCAAGGAGAACAATATCTAAAACCATATTCTTCAGATTCAACTTCCACCATTCCTTTTAATTTCTCGTGATTATGAATTGTAACAATTAAATCATAAGAAAAAGGTGTTTTTAAATCTAAAGTATCTTCTATCCAGTCTTCTTCAACAATGGTTGTAATAGATTTAAAATTTAATGGAATGTCATTTGGATTATTTGTTATCCTACGAAGACACCCATCATTGTGAATAAAAGTAGCATCTACTCCGTATATTGATCTTCTGTGTTTATAACGAGTGTTGTTTTTCATTAAAACTATTTTTTCTTTTTAATAGGTTTCTTCTCTTCGACAACTAAACTCTCAATCAAATTTTTAATTGCTGGTGCTAATAGTGCAAAGGCTTCTCTTTTTCTTGGAGTTACATCTTTATCTTCAAGCGAATAAAGTGCAATGACACTTGCAGGCATTTCCAGTGTTTTACAAATATTTTTTATTTCTTCTTTTGTAGGTTCTCTTTTTCCTTTACAAATATCTGCAACATCTGTAATTTTTGTTTTTTCAGCTAAAGTTGCTACTGTTAGTTTTTTCAACTTTCTGAATTTTTCAATTGATGGTCCGATTTTTTTCATTTTTTATGTTGGTTATAAAGTTTAATAATATTCATTGCCATGTGATCAAATGTAAAGTTATTAAGGCAATGTTGTTGTCCCTGTAAAGCAATTTTTTCTCGTGCTTCTGGGTAAGTTAAATAATATTTGCATTTTTGAATCATTTCATCCAAGTTATGAAAAGTATCTAAATGCACACCGGGCGTATAATCCATTTCAATTCCATCATAATGATGACTGAGACAGAATATACCTGAAGCAAGGATACGCAGCATTCGATCGCTGGCATACCGCTTATAATTGAAATGAGATATGTTTATGGCAATCTTAGCATTGTTATAGTACTTAGCTTCCAAAACCTGATCTCCATTCAAATTACCTGTTTCAGAATGATTCCATCCATGTCCATATAAACCAAATCTTGTACCAAATTCTTTTTTCAATTTATCTACAGCTTCTATTCTTTCAGCAGATAAATCAAAATGACCCGCACCATAGTTATTAAACATAGCTACGATATCTGGTGTTGGAAAAAATTCACCATGTTTTTTGTAACGCTCAGGATCTACGCCTATCTCTAAATAATCAGCTTTTACACCTGCTTTCAAAGAACGCTCTACATCTACCATGTTAGTGTATGTAGATAGTTGTATGTGTCTGCCGATGTGTAAATACCAATTAGGTAATTCATGTCTTACATCACCTGAAAAATTCATTACAAAAGCTACTCTACCGATTTGCTCAGCTGTATGTGGGTAAAGAATGTTTGGCGCTTGTATTTGTATAAAAATCAAATCAGGTTTAAAATCATAAGTTAGATTTAAAAGATTCTGATTAAACTCAGCAGGTGGTCCACCGCAATTAAGTTCTCTGTATTCTGTGCAGACTTTTTTCATGGCTTTTTGAAAACCATTTTCTACTGCATCAATCATTAAGCCTACGTTTAATAATTTCATATATCCTTTTTAATTGGTGTTTGATAATAAGCTATAAGGTAAGATAAAAAATCAGAATATTTTGTTTTTTCAAATTCTTTAAAAATATCTTCCCAAATTTCTCTTTCCTTTTGCTCATCAATCTCTTCATAAATTGGTTCAAACCACAAATCTAAAACTCCTGCTTTTTTAATAGCATCTAAACCAGAATTACCCACATATATGTAAAAACCTTTCTCTGTTATTGAAGTTTCTTTTAAACTTTTTCCAATATCTTCTAAACGTATATGTTGGTATTTTGTAAGATAGCCTGTAAAAATTTCATCCTTCATTAATATACCTATCACAGCATGAGTGTATTCTTCCTTAATTAATTTATAAAGTTTAATTTTTTTTGTCATGGATTAATTGTTTGTGTGTTAACGCGCATTGAATTTAAAAAGGATGGTTCTATCAAATGATATGGAGACTGAATACTGTTTGATGGATTATAATGACGAATGTTGGTAAGATGCAAATGATGAAACTTAATTGTTCGCGAAGGGTTTGTAACAATATAACCAGACTGCATTATATCAAAAGCAATTCTGTTATCACACCCAGCTCTACCCATAGTAAAATCTCCACCACGTATTGTAGTCATCTTGGCTCTAAAACACCACACATCCTGCGAGTCCCTTCGATTAAAATGGACGGATGAACCATCTTCCTGAACATCCCAACGAGACAGAGCATAACATTCGTTTGGTTTAATGCTTTGCAGAAAGGGTCTTACTCCCGCATCAGGAAATATGTCAGTATTAGCAAGCACTATAACATCTCCTATCTCAGCATGCTGGTTAGCTAGTTCAAACATCTCTACATATTTAGGTCGGCTATTCATGTGAATAAGTTTTAGCTTATCACTTTTTATGGGAGCTTCTGTAACAGTGGGCTCCACAAATAGAATAACCTGATCTATATCTTCAGATTCTAGCGTTTTAAGCAGGCAGTGCTCCAGCTCTAACCTTCTTGTAGGGTATGGGTCAGCATACCAGCATGTGAAATAAAGGATTTTACTCATTACTCTTCAGTTGTTTCGTTCTTTTGTGCGGGTAGATGTGATTCGTGTGTAGGGTCGATATTAGGGTCAACCTCTCTTAATAATCCGGTTAACACCTTAGCTACCTGTGCTTCGTCTTTAAGCATGCTGGTAGCTTGAGGGTCTACTGCTTTAACTAACCTCGCCATAACAGCTCCGAGCGAGTCTAGGGGGATTCTGTAGCCTCTTTGGTAGTATTTTAACACTCTCAGCATCGAACCACCTGCATCCTCATTACGAACTGGGGAACGGTAAACTAACCTTTTTGATGCTAAATCGATATAAAACCGCTCATCACAATAAGATTCCCAAATAGGTTTTGGTTCCTTTTCTCCATTTTTTATACCAAACTGGCAAGCAATTACCGCACAACAAACTGTAAAATCAAAGCTATTCGCAACATCTTCCTTTTTCTCAAATAACCAACGATAGATTATTTGGATAGGAAGCTTTCCTTTAACGGTAAAAGCATTGTCCGTTTTAACAATATCACGTTTGTTGTTTGTTAATTTGTGAGCAAGCAATTCAGCTTCTTTTGCACTTTTAACGAAAACGTCCACATCGTTTATTTTTTCACCACCTACAATAGCTCGGATATAACCACCACCCACAAAGATGGCATTACTCCACTCAGGCTCCTTCATGATTGCTTTTAGATTAGTAGGTAGTCTTTTTACTGCCCAGCTTAAATCTTGATTGTCTAATTCGTTTTTATTCATTGTTGGTTTAAATAAATGAGCACATTACTACTGTGGAACTTTTCTTCACCGGAGGATAGATTGTGTACACTTCACCCGTATCCTCATTGACATTTTCATGAACAGGACTGTCAAGTGTTTGCAATACTTCCTGACGTTGCTTTACAGCAAGCTGGGCAAGCTCTAGCTCTTTGTTTAATTTGGTTAATTCAGGGTCATTACAGTTGCTATAATCCCAACGGATACCAGCTTCTTTAGTACTGAATTCAGCTCCAAATAATTCAAAAGATTTTCCCGGATACTTTTTTGCTTCAATTAAAGCTAACTCGGTTATTTTAGGCTTTAGTGTTTCAAAGCTTTTTTCAATTGCTTTAAAAGCTTTAAGAACACCTAACGGATTACTGTTACCTTCTTCTAGTGCATTTTTTACATGATCCACGAACATGTTTATTTCTATCTTACTGCCCGGTAAATTATCTAAAACTGACAATTCCATACTTTAAATCTCCTTCCTATATGTTGGTTATACTTAGTTACTGTTTTTGTGTTGTCCGAATATCCATCATGTTGAAGAGCTACAAATGGATAAGTGCAATAAGATTTAGCGTTTCCAAAATTAGGTACTGTCAACCAAAAATCCAAGTTATATGTTTCATCCGCTGATAAAAATTTATCATAAAACTTTTCTTTTACAATGTAACAGTGTAGCCCGCTTAATTTTTCTGTAGCATGTGCAAGAGTATCTGTTATTGGTTGAAACACTCCGTCATAACAACCTGCAAAAAACAGATCACCATCGGCAGGCATGTTCTCGTATTCTGTTAAAAAGCGCTTAAAACTTTTATCACATACAAACCAAACATCATCTTCAAGTATACATACTTCTTTTGCACCGGCATCCTTAGCTTTTTGCACACACATTTTATGTGATTGTGAGATGCCACGTTGAGGGAATTTAGGGACCATGATTGCTTTTACTATCTCAGCATCAAGCATCTCTTCGCAATGTTGCGTTTGAACTTCCAACTCTTTCATTAGTCGTTCTCTGCGCGCTGTATTTTCTATATTATGAATTATGTATGTCAGCATAGTTTATTCTTTAATCATTTTTATACCACCTAGCGGCTTTAAACAATCCATAATTAGTTTTCTCACAAAAATTTCGAAATTTTCTCGTGAGTTTAATTCCATTTCTTTTTCAACAGGAATATTTTCATAGTGTTGTTCTGCTTCTGAGGACCATAATCTCATTCCTAAAAATAAGATGGTATGATTATTACCTGTAGAAGTTAAAACTAAACAACGAATGCAATTCTCAGGTGGTATACCTGTTATTTCACCCATTTGTTTTGCCATTTCCAAGTTGAGGTCTTCAACCATCATGGATGCCATATTTAAGTCTAATAAACTACTCATCTTTAAGTTTTTTAATTAATTGATCTGCTACCTCCAAAGCATAATCAGCAGCTAACTCTGCTGTGACGCGCGCATCTGCGGTTTTGATTATTACTCCTGATGCGATTTCCATTCGCAATTTTTCGTAATCAATTTTTGATTCTGTTGGGTTGTTTTCTTTTTTACCTGTTTGGTGTTCAGCCCACTTTTTAAGTTGTTCAGGTAATTCACCTAAATACTTTACCGGGCATTTTCTGATACTCTTAATGAGCTCTTCCGCTGTAAATTCTAAATACTCTTCGCCTTTCATCTTTTTTTTAAATTAATTTATAAATTCCTAACTCTACGAGTTGTTTGACTGTATATGTGACTAACTCATCCTTTGCCATTACTGTTTGGTTAACCCCGTAACCAAGTTGAATTAACAATTGATGTTGTTTATCTAACATACCTTTTGTTGGAATATGATCTGTATAAGGCTGTCCACCGAAAGAATGTCTAATGACTAAAATATCATTTGAAATTTTTATTTCTTCTATGTGAGTAGGATGAGCATGAAATCCTAAATTAGTAACCGATAATAATTTTTTAGCATCTTCTTGGGTTAATTTAGATAAATCTTTCACATTTATAAAACAACCATCGTATGCTTTTTCATCCATTCTTAAAGCACCACAATCACCATAATCTAATGTTGTAGAAGAATAGCCGCTTAATTCAAAATCATCTTTTAAAGTGATTTTAACTACTCCTACATAAGGAGCATATATAATTGCTTTTAATTCGTTTTTCATTTCTTTGAAAGTTTACTTGCGATTCTTAAAACAGTTTCTGCGTTGTCTGGATTTAACCATTCTTTTGCTACAGCCCACCCTAATGATTTCTTAGGAACAAAATTATCCACCTTAGTTGAATGATGCGATAGTTTACCTTCAGTGGGTTTTAATCCTAAGTCATGAAGTTTACATAAACCATTTTCGAACAGAACACAATGACCTTTTTGTACATCATACTCTAATTGAAACATAGGTACAATGTCTTCAGTAACTCTCATCAGTATACCAGCTGCCCAATCTGTAGGGAAAACTTTATCTCCATAACCAGCATCAATTATCTTTTCGATGTCATCTGGTGTACCTAAACATGGAGAAACGGTGCATTGTTTTTTACAATCGTTACACTTGCACGATACTGGTTTCCTTCCTGTTTTTCTAATAATTTTTGCGAATGTCGATTCAGGCATGTTTTTTTCTATTTTGTTGGATTTGAATTTCTTTTCTAACCTTTTGATAAAACTCAGTAATAAATTTATCACCGAGCTCTAACAAATTACTTATCTTTTTTGACGAATGAATAGTAAGAGCACTATCACCAATTCCTAAATGGTCCACCATCATCTTTGCTGTGAAACCCATCTCTTTGGCTAAAGCAAAATACATCTGTCTACATAGCACAACCTCTTTGAGTTTAATCTTTTTTCCAATGTGGTATTTCGCAAAGACTTCAGGATAATACACCTTACCTACTTCATTGCAGGCATCCTGCAACTCAACAAGTGAAACATCATTTAGTACATGTTTGTTTGGTGAATCTTTCCTGATGTCAAAAATTACGTGAGGTCTTATACCAAATTCTCTAAAAAACTCTTCTCTAAAGTTGTATGCTTTCTCGTTTGCTTTTTTTACTCTTTCCTGCTGCGCGTCCATAGTTTATCCTAAGAATTTTTGTCCTGATTCTGCAATACGTTTAATTTGTTCTGGATCTGTAAAATCTTTAATTTTTTCATTAATTGTACAAATAGATTTAATCATATTTACAAATAATCGAGCAATGGCTTCTGTATATTCTATTTCTTTAACCTCACTTGAACTATTCGGAGCCATGTGAACGACTGAACATAACCATTCTAATTCAGGTTTATTTTCACAATCATCTGCATCTACTAATTCCTTTTCTACTTTTATTTTACCACTTTTAAATTTATATACTTTTTTAAAATAAGGTTTAACATATACTTCTAAACTATAGTTACCCATATTATTAGTATCTAATCTACTATTTCCAGAATACCATTTATAATTTTCCGTTTTTGTAAATTTATGTCTACCGTTTGGGACTATGTTTTTATCTGGATCTAAACAATAAGAACAAGCCGTGGATATTTGATATTCTATAATTACTGTATCACTAATTAATGTTTTAGTCATATAATCTTTACACATATCAAGAACCTTTTTGTTTAATTCAGGTAAACTACTTGCTTCAAAAAACCCATGTTTTCTTTGTAAATTATATCCCATTTTAAAACCAGCTGCGACGAATAAAGCTACTATATTATCAGGTAACATTGTAGTAAAACTACCATCAAAATTTACATATACCTCATAGCTAAATTGAAATTCATTTCGTTCAGATCCATGTAAACATACTTTTTCTGTTTTTAATCTTCCCATAATTTTATTTTTTTCTTGATACTTCTATATGTGATATTGCTAATAGTTCAGTGTAACTTAAATGTGGATTAAATAAAAGTTTTCCATCTACTTTAAAACCTTCCATCACCTCGTGCTCAACGGTTAATTTAAATGCAAGAAATAAAGTTTTGATAACTTCATCTTCAGTCATGTGCTCAGACAAATAAAACTTACGTCCGTGCCAGTTTTCTAATTTCTTTGATTTGTTGCATTTAGCTTTGTAAATTATTTGTAAGAACACTCTACCTTTTGTTTTGTAAACGTTATCACGTTCCACGCGTATCTCAAATTTTTGTTCAAATAAACCGCAACTTACTCTTTTGCAAATTGCTTTAGCATTTTCAAGTATTAAGTCTTTTTTCATTTTGAAGTAGTTTTTTCATTAAGTTTTTACCATTACAGTGTACAACCCATCCTTTATAAGCAGCAACCGAGGATGTTCTGTAATTTCTTTTCAACATTTTTGCAAAACGTTTTTTGATTCGTTTTCTAAGTAAAATATGAGTGTGGTAGAATTTGTAACCTACAAAATCAATTCCTCTTGCTTTAACTGGAAATATTTGCCAATTTTTCTTTATCTCTAGTTTTAAATTTTCTCTCAAATAAGCTGATATTTCAAAAAATAACTCTCTAAGGTGTTCTTTACTATGAGATAAAATTACTATATCATCAGCATATCTAAAATAATGTTTTACTTTTTTATTTTCTTTAATCCGGTGATCAAAATATGCAAGATAAAAATTAGCAAAATATTGTGAAAGATAATTACCTATGGGAACACCGGGTGCAGAATCTATTATTTCGTCTAAAAGATTTAGTAAATCTTTATCTTTAATTTTTCGACGTAATAAAGTTTTCAAAATCTCATGGTCGATATTAGGATAAAATTTTCTTATATCTAATTTTAAACAGTATTGAGTGCCTTCTACATCTAATAATGATTTTCTAACTGCACGTAAAGCAGCATGAATTCCTTTGTTTTTTATACAACTATAAGTGTCGCTTGTAAATGTTGAAACAAATACAGGTTCCAAAAAATTCATGATTGCATGATGAAGTATTCTATCTGGAAAATAAGGAAGGCGAAATATTTCACGTTCCTTTGGATCATAAATTTTAAAAACACTATAAGGAGATGTTTTATAAGTTTTATTTACCAACATTTCATTCAGCTTTAAAATATTTTCATCACGCATTTTATCATGCTTAATTACTCCTGCTTGAAATTGCTTACCTTTTCTAGCTTTTTTATCAGCTAACAATAAGTTTTCAATAGTGCAAATATTTTGAAATATATCTTTTATTCGTTTCATTTTTTCCTTTGCTTTCAAAGTCGTTTTCGTCCTTAGCTTACTAACGCCTTCTTTTTAGCATTTATTTTTTTGCCTAGAGGCAAGGTCTATGTTACTTGTTTTAAAAGCAAATTAGGGAGCTGACATAAGAATTAGTATTCCAATTGTTGTAGTTCGTATAGGAAAAGCTAAATCCTGTGTGACTTAGCATTTTCTTACAACAGTCAGCCGCATAACATACAACCCTTTTAATTTATTTACCTTCAAAATATTCTTTGTATAGCTTTAGGAAATGTGTTCCTGCATATTTGGCTAATTCTGAAGATTTATATGTGAGGAGGGAGCCGACATAAGAAAAAGTACGCCAATAGTAGGAGTACGTACAGGAAAAGCCAAAGCCCGGTTTGTCCATCTCGAATATAGGTTCATATTTATATTGACTTGTATCTTTCCAGTTAGGTTTCCAACCTTGATTTAAAGCTTCTGCTATCACCATTAACTTATAGTGTGCTACAATTGATTTCTGACATTTTCTAGGTAATCCTATTACGGTAGGTAATATTTTGGGATCACGTTTTAATAATTTACATGCATCCTGAAATGTTTTTACGCATTCCATAACTGGTTTTTGTTCTGTTTTTTTCATGTTTGTTGGTTTAAGGATTATGGTGTTCTTTATATTCTTCTAAAAATTGAGTTCCGGCATATTTAGCAAGTTCGGCTGATTTTAGGACGAGGAGGGAGCCGACAGAAGAATCAGTATGCCAATAGTAGTAGTACGCATAGGAAAAGCCATCCCTAGTCATTTTGAAGCATGGTTCATATTTATACTCATTGTTATTATTGTAATCAGGTTTCCACCCTTCATTAAGTGCTCTTACTATAATTTTGAGTTTCTTATACGCAATTTCATCTTTTGTGTCTAATGTATTGTTTGTAATCTGTGTAGGATTTATACCTAACTCTCGACATGCATCACTAAATGTTTTTACTCTGTCGGTTACTTTTTGTGGAGCTTCCACAATGTTTTTTAAAACGAGTAGTCTTTCTTCAAAAACGAGTAGTCTTTCTTCAATCGTTTTAATTTCCTTTTTTGCTGCTTCTTTATCCATTTTTGTTTTTTTTTATTATGTTAAACGTAATTCACTTAATCCTAGTTTAATTGCTTCTGCTGGGTGATCAGTTACCCAGCTGTGGCAGTTATGACATCCAGCCATGAAGGTGGTATCATCTAAATAATATTTTCCTCTCCCTTTTTTATGGTGCACTTCAGTTGCTGTATTGGTACAATCTTTCAAATTCATTTGACAAAAAGGATGATTCTTTAAAAATTGTTTCCTCAAAATGGAATACAACACATCTTCCTTTTCTCTTTTTGAAGATCGAGGGCGTATAGGTTTTTGCCTATTGTTTGTTGGTTTACCGTTATTCGTATCGTTTTGGCAACTCTTACTTTTATAACAGCTTTGGCAATACCTTTTACGCTCCTCGCCTTCAATTACATTTTTCCAGATTGGTTTATCTTTCTGGCAACCGTCACACTTTTTTAATTTAATTTTCATTTGCTACGCTTTGTCCGTTTTTAGCAGGCGTTGCATCTGCTGGTTTTAACACTGGTTTCTTTGCTATAAGGACTCCGTTTCTCAATGTTTTGTTTAATATAACAACAGTGGTCCTTATTTCAGTCAAGTCATTGTTTTGCTTGCACAATGCTTTTAAAGCTTCTTCTTCCAAAGGGTTTTCAGGCGACAATAGAAGAGACACTCCTCCGTTTATAATTATTTCTGCTTGCATGTTTATTGTAATTCGTAAAAGTTTTTTGGTAAGATTCCTTCTTTAATTAAACGGTCGATAATAGTAACACGTTCAATTTTTAGATCCTTCATGGTTAGAATTTCGAATCGGAAATTTGAATCTTTTTCTTCAGTAAATTTTCCAGTTAACTCTTTTGTAATTTGCGTCTTTGGAAATAAAGCTGTGAAAATATGATTTGTCAATTCAATACAAACCTCCTGTTTTAAGAGATTCATAATGTGCCTTGTTTTAATAAAGTTTTCTTTTATTAAAGCTTTTTCGCGATGCGACATTCTTTTGGATTCTTCTTCATCTAAAGAACGGAGACCGTTCCGAACGCGAAAATATAATTTCTCTTGTGCTGCATTTAAAGGCTCCAAATCAGCTATCATTTGTCGTGTAGTCATTCTGTTGTTATTTTCAGACACTACGCTATGATAAATATGACGATCATCGGAAACGTTTTGTAGCCCTGTTGGGGGTTGTTCAATAGTTAAAGTTTGCATACTTATAAATTGATTTGGTGAAATTAATACTTTTATTTTAATTAACAAGAATTGTTAAAATCTTTTTTTAAATTAATTTGAATGCTTCTTTTATTGCCTCATTTAAGGCTTCATAGTAATCATCAAATTTATTTATAGTGGAAAATTTTTCACGTTCTTTATAATATTCCTTGTGTGAAGTAAAACTTTTTGGTGTAAAAGATAAAGGAACAAAAGTTGCTCTATATTTTTTCACATTAGGAAGTAAATCAGCATTTACATGAATTCCATGTATATCTCTAAACCAATCTGTTATTTGCTGATAGATGGGTGCAATTACATACGCGCGCGCGATAGAATCATTTGTTGATTCTACTCTTAATTGATTATTTTCATGTTTAAAAAATCCAAAACATTTTTTGTCAAATCCTTTTAGTTTAGCTAATAGTGCTAGTTCGTATGGTATAAATAATTCTTTCATTTTTTTTATAATTAAAAAGCCCCAGATTTCTCTGAGGCTTCGGGTTTAGTCTTCTTCGTCTAAGGGTGCACTTTCTTCCGGATAATGTGGAAGTTCTTCATCGGGCACCTCGATTCGCTGTCGGAATTCTCCTTCTTGATCTTCGTGGTTAAACTCAACAGTTTTATCTTCATCTGTAAGCTCATCCGATTTTTTATCCCTTTTACCTGTTTTCTTTATCACAGAGCCCTGAAAAGCTGATGTGGGATAGTCACCTGCCCCGGAAGCTTCGAAGTCCTGTAAATCGCGATCTGTTAGGTTTAAATATTGATCAACGGTTAATTGAATAATCTTTCCGCTGGGCAGTTGATAAATCATTTTGTAGGAGTTGGTTCCTACAAAAATATAAAAATGAGACGGATAATCAACATGTTGTGTATAATTATCCCAAAAACAAATTTATTTATGAAAATACCAGCGTATCGTAAAGCTATTAACTCCTACCCCACCTTGCTGTAATATAAGCGAATCTGAAGTTATCAGAAAGATTTTGTATTTCGATACAGAACCGCTGAACGGCGATAAGAAATTAATAGTATCATTATTAGCGGTCCACACATTAATACAATTCGTTTGGGAATTAGAGCTTACAGCATGGTAGCCGGTAACAGTATAATTTCCTGAACTGTCAGTATAAGTACCTCCTTGTAGATCCAGAAAGTAATTAGAGCTATTGTAGTGCCCTAAAGTACCGTAGTTATGGTTTACACTATCGCGGCTGCTTTCTTCTTTTAGGTACCATTTACCCATCACCGAGCTTTCACAGGAATTTAGGGTGCTTGGTGGAGGAGTTATGACTTTATTGGTTGTTGGGCTGGGGGTGTTGTTTGTTTTTTTACATCCAATAATCGAGATGGATAATAAAAATAGTAAAAAAAGTTTTTTCATGTTTTTGGTTTTAATTATGTAAATATAGTAAAAAATATTATTTGATTAGATTTTGAGAATCCCAGACATTCAAAATGATTTTCCATCATAAAAAGAAAACATTTATTTTGAAAATTCCCACTTAAATCCTCCGGCAGTTTTTTCTTTACCGTAAATACAGGCAGAAATGTTTTTATAGGAAATGTTATTATCTTTTCCTGCTTCTCGGGCGTTTACATATGTGCTAATAAATTCTCCTTTTTTATTCAACTTGTTTATCGGTTTTGATCCGTGGTGATTGGCTCCGGTTATCCCCGTTAATGCTCCTACTTTTAAACCAGTATCATAAGCATGCTGATTGTTTTCACTGTAAGTACTCCATTCTAAGTTATCAAGAGAAATATTTAGTTTAATCCCATCCTTATGGTTAACACAACATTTACCTTCAGGATTTGGTATGAAAGCAATTGCTAAAAGTCGATGAACTTTAAAAGTGTAAACTTTACTATTTACATATAAGGAGACAACAATGTAACCAGTTTTTCCAACTCTTGTTTTAATTGTTCTTCCTTTTTTCTTATCATATTTGAATGATAAAATGTTTCCAAGACTACTGATTTTATACTGCTTTTTTGTTCCTGAAATATATTTCCAAATTTCCATAATCATAATTGCCTCTTACGGTAGTTGTTTACACCAATATCAATAAAGATAAGGATACTACTTTCAGAGGCTTTATGTTAATGTTTTTGAATATTGATATGATGTAAACAGTACAAATATACAAAATTTACGTTATAAATTGTTCAAGTCGTAAATCTTCTATCAAATCATGGAAATCAACTATTCCATCGCTGCCCGGCACTTTGTCCTCCTTTCGCAGCTTACCGGAGTTAAGGTCAGTTATCCAGTCAGCGAGGTTATCAATTGATTTATCTCTCCACTTCGGATAGGTCTGCCTTAACTTGGTTTTAAGTGTTTCTTTTTCTGTTTCACTCATACTATTTGAGGTCTTGTGTTATGTAAACGAATAGTTAATTCCTCGTAAGCATCCTCATCTCCCAATTGAATAGACCCTGCCTCTACAAACTCATCATATTCTTCTTGTTCTCTATCACCATCTGGTGATTCAAGGAAATAGCGAATTTTTATGTAAGCATGCATATCTTCCATGGAATCCAAATCGTTTTGATTGAATTCTATTTGTCCATTCTCATCGTGCCCGTGACGCGTCGTTAACATATCACAGAGAGTACTGTATAACTGTTCATTTATTTGTCGCAAAGTTTTTGGTTTCTCTATGTTTAAGATATATTCATCCAAATCTTTTAGAATTTCTTCAAGATCATTTCTTTGTTCGCTTTCTGCATCCAAAAAATTAATAACTACACGTAATGAGGCTGCTTGTTGTTTTAAATTTTCTTTTGTCATTTGTAATAGGTTTAATAAATCCCCACTGCACCACCACAGGCTGCAGGGATTTCACGATCAAGACCGATTATTGTACTGCAGCTTTTAACCTATAAGGGATCCGTTATCCTTAGCGCTTTCACTTGCCACGGATCAACAACAAGATGGATTGCTTTTATTTACAGGTCATTGCTGTACCTATAACTGTTAATACTAATACTAAAATTAAGCACCCAGTAATAAATCGGAATTCGTTTTTATTTAGTACCATCTTTTTTCTTTTTGCGTTTTTCGAAAATCATTACGGCTTGACGTTCTTGAAAAGTTGTAGGTTTGTTTTCAAACATACGAGTTTTAATTTCTTTGATGCGTTCGTAATTCTGTTTTTGTTCAACTTTCTTTTTCATATGGGAAATAAAATTAAAAAATTAATACATATCATATAAAACATAATCATCATCAGCTCTTCCACTTTTAGTTAACTCTTCAATTTCTTCAGTCAAGTTTTTTACTTCATCTTCATCAAGTTTGTGCTCTTCTTTGTTTTCAAGAATTTCTTTTAAGTATTGAAATTGTAATTCTATAATGCCTCCTCCACCATCGCCACGTTGGTCATTGGTTTCTTCGTGATTAATTATTGCCTCTCCAAGATTTGAACTAAGGCTAAAGCATAATCCTTTTTCTGCGTAAATTATTTGTTTTACTCTATGTGATTTGATGCTCATGATGGTTTGTTTTTAATCGTTAATAAATTGATTTTCGTTTTCCCAAGGTTTTTCAGTTATAAAATAACCTAGTCTATTTACAAAATGAAATCCTGCTATTATTTGAAGATGTATGCCTTCTCCATTTATAACAGTCCATATGTTTCCTTGCTTATGCTGTTTTACTTTTTCAAGATCCTTTCCATGTGTGTCAAACATGCAACCATCATAACCGCTGCCTTTAGTCACTTCATTTTTGATGGGCTTATAAATTTCAAAAAAATTATCCATTGAGATTTCTAATGGATTAATGTTGGTTTCTTTTTTCATGTGATGGTTTATTAGTTTGTGTATAAGACGAGACTCGAACTCGTACCCCTGAGTAATATTTCTATTATAATGCTATACCAGTTTAGCTACTTACACAAATAAAAAACTCCCTATTTAAAGAGAGTTTTTTAGCAAATTTATTTCGATCTATATATTCTATTGTAGACTGATGTGCGGGCTAAGCATCCGCGCGATACAACGTAAAGGTTCCACGGCAATTTCGGTGAAACAATGTATGATGTTCATGACGGTAATGCGATTGCAGTCTACCAATCCACTCCGTCCGGGTTGTCTTCAAAATAATTACCCAATATACCGGAAGTATAAAGGCAGCTATTAAGAAGAATATTGTTGGTTGGTTCATAAAGAAACAAAGTTAGTTAAATTATTTTTAATTAAAAAAATGGAAGCTTACAGGTAGGATACGCGTGATCGGGCGACCCTCTACTGGCGATGTCAAGATATTATCTCAAACCTGTCTTTTTTGCTGTGCCTTCGCTCCATGTTTTTAGTGACTGTTTTGGTGTCGGTTAATTCTCCTGATTACTTAGTTTGAAACATAACAAACCCTACATTGGGAACGTATCTCATTGTAGATGATTTAGAAGCCCAAGCAGCATAATCCAATTTACCTTTAAATAATTTGTACAAAGCGATGAAAATCATGGTTTGGGGGTTTTAAGTTAATGTTAGTTATATTTATGTGGATTATTAGGCACCACAATTAAATCCTTTGTAGCCTGTAATGTAAGGTTAAATTTGTTACTTATTTCTTCAATTGAGTGTACAGTGTCGGTTTCAAAGTCGATGCCTTGAATTTCTCCTCGGATGACGTATCTACCTTTCGATTTAACTAATGCAGTTATTTTAAATCCTTTCATTTCCGTGGCTTTAATTGATGAATATATAGGGCATCGTCGCTAGGGGATTGATATATCAAAACTGTGTCCGGTTTATCCGGTTCATCGGATACCCAACACATAAACTCTTCAGGAAGATAAAGCGTCGGTTGATTCTCCTGCTTCTGACGTTTTTTACCAGCTTCGAATCCACCAATCCATAGGCAGATCATTGCGAAAATTAATAGTAGAATTCTCATATGTTTATTGCTTTTTGAATGGCATAATTGCCGTAATTAACTAGGACATCTGATATTTTTTGAGGATCTCCCTCCTCGATTGCAGATTTTAACATTTGGAGAGCTTGTATCATTCTAGGGGCAGCAGCGATTAGTGCTGCGTTAGCTTTAGCCTCTTTAATACACTCTGGGTGTATGCTGAGTCCATTTGAGGGTAGGCTACAAATGTGGTCGGTTATATATCCTGAATCGTCCTTTGATACTACTTCTATAGTTTCAATATTGGACTCTCCAATTTCCCAGTTACCGGAAGTGAATAATGTTTTCATGTGTGATGGGTTTAAGTAGTGATAGATTCCGAAATGTGTCCTTAGTTGTTTTGAATTGTTTCTAAGTTAGGGGCTTTAAATGTTAAAATCTGAGGCAATAGTAAGCGGTCGGATTCTCCTGATAGCTCTCTTTAGTTATATAGTGTTATAAGAGCTAGTATATAGGTTACAACCCTTCCCTAAAGTTTAGAGATTCAGTTGTATGTTTCACCTGTGCCCTCAATTGTATTAAGCTAGGGGCTTTTTACATTATGTTAAATAGGTCAATGTCTACCTACCACCTTGATTTACAATAACATATAAAACAATTTCCCCCTATTTTAATTAATTATTATGTTAAATAGAAAACTTTCTTGCCCGAAAACAAAGGAAAGTCTACTTAACATAATGTAGGAAGAGCTTAAAATCAATAAGTTATAAGACAATTTGATAGAACTAGGGGGTGAGTGAATAAGAAAGAGAGAAGGATAACCAAAGTTGATAGAGGTGAGGGAACATTAAAAACAGAGAAGGATAAAATCATTTAAAGATTTAAAGGGAACAATGAAAAAGATTCAATATCAATTCGTTAGAAAGAAAAACTGGGGGTTGTTGCCCCCAGCTCTCATAATAAAGTAAGCGGTATCAATTAAGTAAAAGCCCCCAGACTCGGGGGCACGCTGTTTCATCCAAGGGACTACTGTGCATTTACAGCAGGCAAGTCTTTCATGTTGACCTTACCTCCAATTAAAATCTCCGCGGTTTCTCTACCGTGCTGCTCCACAAGTGATTGAATCTGAGCAGCTACTGTATCGTCTACCACGAAGGTCAGCTTGTTGTCTTTGTCTTTAGCTTCACGTAACTCTGCTGTTTTACCGGCAAAGCGTGGAGTAAAGTACAAGGGCTTCTTACTGTCTTTGTCCTCGATATAAAATGTTCCTTTGCTTTCTTTGTACGCTTTAAGTGTGGCTTCGTCGCCAATAACTTCATATACAAATACTAATGTACCAGTAACGCGTTTACGATACTGTCTTACGAAAATGATTCCTAACTTTTTCATGGTGGATTTTGTTTAGATTGTTTATATTTATAATTATTTGGTTGCAATTAGGGGTGAGTGAATGGATTTGAGCGAGGGGTAATCGATACTAATTGAGTATTCGTCGAAGAATAGTATAGTAAAACACGGGGTTTTATAGCACTTATACTCAATTCGTCGAAATCAGATAAGCAGGACAGCACCCCTTCGAGGGCACTGCCGGCTAACCTGTTTCCCATCACAAGGAAATATTATCTGCTTTGCTGTCTGTAATGCATAGCATTGTCATGCTTGTGCTTATTCTCAGACCATAAAGCTCTCCATACCGATAGTAGGATTATATCTCCAATCGTTCCGATGCCTCCCCAGTTTAAGAGATGATCGTTATGGTTTACGGAACCGAACACTATGCTCAGTACTCCGATTAATGTGATTACGATGGCACCAATAAGTGTCATAATGTGAAGACTTGTTTTCATGTGATGTGATTTTAAATTGTTAAAAATAACGGGCTTGACGTACCCGCTGTGTCCCTCCTGACAGGGAACGAATGGCAACTCCTACATTGAACCATTAAGGTTGGGAGGCTTGTAGCTGTACACGCTACCCTGTGCGAGGAACTAAATCCCAAGTACACTATATTCTTGTGCCTCCCAATTTGTTAAGTCTCAGCTACCTTAACCATACCTTCGTTGGTAAGTTTAAATAGTATGCCGTTCACCATGTCCTTGAACATGTTGGGCTCGGTTTCTTTTAGAATAAGTTCAGGTGCTGCTTCCCGTGGGCTATACACTTGTGCTACTCTTTTTGTTTTGTTACTGTCTTTGCGGATGCTCACTATCTTTAGTGCGCCTTCCAATAATAGTTTTGTAATCATGTGATGGGTTTTAATTTATATTTAGATGAGATAAGGGGTGAGTGAGCTGGGTTGGCGAGGGGCTAAAGGGTACTATACAATGAAGTAGAACAGGTGCTTTATAATCTCTCGCTGTATCCTTAGCGATCAATCAACCGTAAGTCACAGGACCTGACCCACCTATTCTCGTTTCTTTCCCCCGGTTAAGAGATTTTCTCTGGCAAAAAAAAGAAGGCTCTTTTAAACTTTCTCCTAATACACAGGATTTTACTTTTAGATTGATAGGGGGTGAGTCCAATTCCCATCGTGTGCCGGGGGTCTTGAGGGGGGAGGTAACGACAGCCCCTAGTCCATACAACTTTTTAAAACCCAAAAAAATTGGGGGGTATATTTTTATTTTAAAAAAGTAATTAAGAAAGATTATTAATTATATTTGTGGAATGCAAAAAGGAAGTTTAGTAAAAACAGTTGAGTGTTTTGAAGATGTTAGAAAAGTATGGGGATTAAATTATCCGGTGAAAGGAGAAATTCTTACAATAAGAGATATTTATCAACATCCAAATAAAGACATGACAAAACTAGGAATTGTTTTATTATTGTTTGAAGAAAAACCAACTTTAGTAGGTATTTGTGATAAGCAAGCAAATGGAAAAGTAAATTTTATCGAAGTGCTGCCACCTATAAATTTAGAAAAAGAATTAGAAATAAACGTATGCAAACATTTATTGGAGATATAATAGCGCGGTTTAATTTGTTAAAGGAAGATATAATTAAAGAAAGTCTTTTAGAACATCATAAACTAGAACCTACAGAAGAAAATTTAAAAAGAGTAACACGAATTGTTACAGAAAATTTACCTGAGATAGAGGATTATTATTTGGATTCAAGTGATATAACTAACTGGGGAAATCTTGACAATAAAAAATTTGTAGCCTCTTTTAAAGTTTCATTTAAAGAATTCTCCCTACACTTAGAAGCAAACACTCCTGTTCAAAACTCAAAACATAAAAATGAAAGAATTTTTTGAAATAATACATCAGCACCCTTTAATCGCTTTTTGTCTAGGGGTATTCATTCTTACTGCATTAGATAAAATAACAGATGCCTTAATTGTAATCTTCAAGAAAAAATAATGGAAAAATACTACACCCCTAGGTTAGAAGACCTTCATATAGGGTTCGAGTGTGAAGAGTGGATTGAAAGTTATCCTGAAGGTTTTTGGTCTGATGTTTCGGAACCAATAGATAAAGACAAGCTTGAAAAAATTCTAGGATACTGTGAGCGAGATGAAGAATACTTAAAACAAAACTATCGAGTTAAGCATCTTGATAAAGAAGATTTTGAATCTCTTCAATGGAAATTAATTTCTGAAGAAATAAAAACTTATTCTCACTGGTGTGTATTTAAAAAACAAGGAGTTGAAATAAGTGTTCAGCTTAAAAATGTAAATAAAAAATATCCAAATCATTTAAACTTTAGAGGAGATAATAATACTTTCTTCGGTAATTTTAAAATCCTAATTAGAAATAAATCAGAACTAAAAACCTTACTTAATCAACTTGAGAATGTCAGAAAATAAATATTACACTCCTACCATAGAAGAATTTCACATAGGCTTTGAATATGAAATTTTAGATCCAAAACAGGAATGGATAAAACAAACATGGAGAATACACAATTTCTCAGAAGGTAGATTTAAAGCTAATCTTGAAGTTTATAATAGTGTCAGAGCAAAATGCCTTGACAAAGAAGACATTGAAAGTTTAGGCTGGAAGGAAATTGAACCTTACGGTTACAGTTTTAAAGATAAATTCTTTTTAAAAACAGGAAAAATAAAAGATGAATCTGGAGTTAATAGGTTTACAAATATTAATAATGGTAGCTTTCCTGTATTTATAGGAAATGCTAACAACAAATCAGAATTTAAAAAATTAATGATTCAACTCGGTATAAAATGAGTAAAGAAAAAAATCCTCTTGATATAAGAGACACAGGCTTTCCGGATTATCCTTCAAAGCCTACAGAATTCTTTATGATGAAACATCCTGACCACATGCTACCGGTAAAAGGAATCCGCATCAATAAAGAAGATGCCGATCCGGAGATCTTCACCATATCAACAGACGAACTGGACCATCTACACAAGACTGTACTTCTGCCCTACAAAAATAACATGGACGATCCCACTTGGATAAAAGCCTTCAAGCGGTATAACGAAGTAAGCCGTCAGGGAAAGTTACCGCTTAGCTTAGAGTGCCGAGGTTGTTATGTTAAAGTATTCACTTACATTAAAAGTTTATTTGAAGATGGCAAAAGAGATTAAACCAATTAACAAAATAATTCCACTAATCATCTACCCTTTTGATGTGATGATTTCCATTAACGAAAATTATGATCAGTTCGCTGATGCCGTAATGAAAAGATGGGACAGGGAAATTCTTAATGACTTTAAAAAAAAGGAAGCTATGTTACGCAAAGGTGGGCTAGGGGTTACTGCTTTGTTCACTTCAGAATCACACCGAGCTTGTATGATAAAGATAGGTGAGTTTACAAAAGATCCTCAGTCACACGGTACACTTGCACATGAAATTTTTCATGCTGTAGAATTTGTACTTCGAATTTGCGGAATGAAAGTATCGAGCACATCACATGAAGCGTATGCGTATTTAGTTGGTTATATCACTGAGGAAATTTATAAAGAACTATGAGTAAAAAACCAAAGAAAATTGTAAAGTTAATTGAATGGTTAAACACAGGAATATTTCCAGCCACAGTAATGTTCAGTATGAATTTTACTTATGAAGAATTAAATAAGGAGTTGAAAAAGAAGCGCGCCGATGATTGGATATTAGGTATAAGTGGATCTGAAAATAAAGAATTAATAAATGGAGGCTGGGTTGCACTACGCCGTGATATTGAAAATACCAAAACTAATAAAACAAAAACTTTATTTTATATTTCATTGAATACCCAATTTGATTTTTCTGATTATGACTACTGTCGGTTAGCACATGAGATTCTACACATCACACAATTTATGCTGAAGGATTTTCTTGATCGCGATAGAGAGTTTGAATGTGAAGCTTATTTACATACACATATTATGCAGCAGTGTTTAAAAAGCATTCGTGGTTAATAAAAAAGCTCCACATTTCTGTAGAGCTTTCTTTAATCCTATGACCAAAGACAAAGGATATATTGTTCCAACGGTATTACTCTTTTTTCTTATCTTTTTCCAAATTTTCTAAAAATTTTACGTGATTATTTACCGTAAAATCTATAGATTTTTTTTGATCTATCATTTGAAAAATAGATAAAGGCTTTACTATCGAAGTAGTTTGACCTTGTCCAAATACATGAGGAGATACTCCTGCATCAAGAAAATAAAACTCAGCCCATCTGGACTCTCCTCCAAAAGATTCTAAAAATCTTTTTACTAATTTGTCCCTCACATCTTCTGATGGAGAATACTCGATCTTAATGACCGGTTGATTGTCGTTATCGACATCAATTGTTACTTTTGATTTCATCGCTATGTGTTTTTTATTGCAGGGCTAAATTGCTCACCGCACTACAAAGATAACACTTATTTTGAAAAAGCAAAAAGCCCCTACTATTATTCGGGGCTAATTGTTTACGCTGCTAAACGTTCTCTGCGTTTAGAAGTGCGGCATGCGTTTCTGTAATCAGAAAGGCTAACCACTTTTGCTTTGTTGTCTTTTATCTTTTCGTATTTCTATTTCCTATAACTACCACACCCTGTCAAAACCGGTCGAGCCCATAGTTTGTGCCTTGTGCAAAACAAGGACTAATAAACAATCAGGTAACTACGCCACAACTGCTATTTGTGGACCCGGAGGGATTCGAACCCTCGTCCAAAAGCGCTGTTAAAGAACGTCAAACAAAATACAGAACAAATGTAATAAAAATTGTGTTACTTTTGTATAATGCCACAACTAACGTTTAACATCACTACTCCAAGCACCACTACATTAATAACCGGTGGTGAAACTGCAGGATCAAGCATATCCAGAATTTCTATTTGTAATACCAGTGGAATTGCAGTTACTTTTAGTTTGGTTAAAACATTAGGTACTCAGTCCTGCATGCAATTAAACGGTATTACATTACAAGCAAATCAATCTTTCATTTATGAAAATTTATTTTTACCTCCATCTTGGAACTTGAATTTAGTTGCAAGTGGTTCTTTGGATATAGATGTTTTATACACCAATCCTCTTAAAACTCCGTGGTAATAGAAAGAGCTTATATTGTATTAGCTGATGGTAAAATCCAACCCTATATGTTGGAACCTATACCGGAACCAGTAGTTCCTTCTTCTATAACGGTAACTCTTGTCGCACAAACAAATATACCTGCTTTCTATGTTGTAACCTCAAAAGGTTATCTCGCCGACACCACTGATTATAATACAAGAAATATTATTGTTGGATTTTCGAATGCTGCAGCATTATCTGGTTTCGAAGTAAAGGTGATAGGATCAGGGACCATTACAAATCCGGCATGGTCATGGACTAAAGGTGATAAAATATTTTTAAATGGTGCAGGTAATGTTTCTAATATACCTCCAGCATCAACTTACTCCGTTATCTTAGGAACAGCAACTGCTCCAGATACTATTGATGTAAATATACAACCTTCTATACTTCTTTAATTCTTCTCAACCTCCAATAAAAAGAACGCTGTCCTGTCTTCTTATCAATATAAAAACACTTATCGTACTCTTCACCAAGTGGACCCAAAATACCTCTGGTGAAAACTGTGTTAACAACTTGCCTCTCGTGTTTTAAAAAATCACTAAGCTCCTTCAGACCGCGGTTTCTCCTGATAACTTTTTTGGTTTCCCACCATTCCACAGACTTTTCAGGAGTGATGTCACCGACTGTTAAGCCTTCGAGTCCATTAACTGTTATATGCCACTTCATATTGTAGCAAAATTAAAATAAAAACCCCCGGCGTATACCGAGGGTTAATAAGTTTAGTGATAACTAAACTAATCTTTCCAAGTTAAAGCTTTCACAGCCCACATCTGAGCGTCCTGAGCTTGAGTAATCGCTATACTAGCTAAACGTTTTTGTTCCTGTGTGGTGGTTGGTTTATTTCTTAACTCATCCATTTGATCAATGATGTTGGCATATCCTATTTTACATCGATCAACAGAACTCTCTCCGGATGGATTGAAACCTAAGCCAACTGCTTTTTGTCCGTAAGTTAATTTCTGTTCTGGTTTTTGATTTGGTGCTGCATTGCCTTCTCCTGTGTTCATTTTATTTACTCGGTTCCCTACGTACCGAAAGGTTTTGGTTATTTTTTATCCGCTATTTGTTTCTCAAGCTTTTTAATTTTACGTTTATAAAACCAAGAAGTTATCTTGTAAGTTAAAAACGCGGTTACAAGTACTGTTAAAGTAAAGTGCAACCAAACCAATGTCTCCATCTATTTAGTTAAATTTTTAAACCAAGTCTTAATGTTATTACCAATTTTGGTAAAAAACACATTGTACCTTGTACCAACTATAATACCGATTATTAAAACGATTAAATATCCCATTTGATTTATTGTGGTTGCCTGTACACCATAAGGTTTTTAGTTATTTAAGAATCCCATAAAGTTCATTCTCGCGCATGATCAAGTATGTTTTGCCTTCAATTAACACAGCATTGCCTGAGTTCATACTAAAGAAAACAACATCACCTACCTTCACACTCATAGGCATAACACCTGTTACAGTGGCACCTGCAACAGATTGATCCAAACTTCTTCCCGGACCAACTACTACAACTTTTCCTTTAGGTTGTATTTGTTTTTGAGCAGAGTCTGGAATAATTATTCCACCTGCAGTTTTTTATTCAACGATAGGCTCAATAAGAACACGATCGGCAAATAAGGTTACTTTTAATTCTTTCTCTTTCATTTTTTTTACTTTAAAGCATCAACAATAGCACAGAATAACATGTCTTTTTTCTTTTGGTATTCCGGCAACTCATCAAAAGGAACAATGCACGGATGTGTTTTTTTGTCACCATCTTTTAATTTACCATACACCCAACCAGTATCAACTTTTTCTTTCATCCATGAATTATGCTGAGCATCATGTCCGGAATTTGGATTATCTAATCTAAAAATAACACCTTTGATTGCAGAATCTTGCTACCAAGGTTCAGCTTCTATCCAAGGTTTTTGAGGTTCCCCATGCAGTTCACACCATTTTCTATTAGCTTCATGGCAAACCATTGCTATAGATTTAATATCTGCTTCCGATATATGGTAATCCTTCTTTTCTACCCATTGATAAGTTGGTCCTTCAATAATTTTACCCCAATGATCTTTTATCTTTTCATCTGTTGATGGAATTTTGTAAAGACCTTTTTCATAAGGTATTCCATCTGATTTTTGATGGACTATTGTTTTAGTTACTAACATTTATATAAACGACTACCTATACGTCGAGAGGTTTTAAGTTAATTGTGTTCTAGCTCCTGTTCTCTTTGTAAATTAAATTCTGATGCAGCCTCCGCTGGTGTTAAACCTGAATTAAAAGATTCAAGTATTTCATCATAATGTTTATTATTCAAATCTTTTAAAGAGGTTATTTTTAATCCATGATTAGGACACTGTTTCAAAAAATCTTCTGTCCATGTTTCATAATTAATTTTTTGTTGCCTTCTTTTCATAATCATAAGGCATGCAAAAATTATACAAAAAGCCACTACAGGAATCAAATACAAAATGTTTTGCTGATAGGGTTTTATTGTAAGCAAAGTTTGTGTCATAAAATTTCAATGTTGTGTTCGTTTTTTAAATAACGCAGTGCACGTAAATATAACACTGGTCTACTGATTTCTTTTTCATTAAGTTCATATTGTCTTTGTAAACAATGAACGCTTAAATTACGAAGCATAGCTATCGTTTTATCACGATCATTAACAGCATCACCAATTTTTTTTAATAGCATCGATGACAATTCTACACTTATTGTGCAGGCATCAAATATTATTCCTTTGTCCGTTTTCACTTTATAATAATTTCTCTTTTATTATTTGAGCAACAATCAGGATCAGCTGAAAAACCATACCACTTCAAGTACCATTTATCATAAAAAGTTTGTCTAAGTGCAAAGTTTTGTTTTGAATATCGAACCTCAGATTTCCACATTTTACCTTCGTAAACACCACTTGGTTGGCTGTGAGAATAGTTCATTAAAGCATTAAACGTTTTCTGAGACATGATTGCATATTCATCCGTAATCTCAATAAACTTAGTATCAGGTTGATTCCATGCTTTAGATAAAGGATGAGTCATTGGTGGAATAGTATTACTAGAAATTTGAGGTAAAATTTCTATCCAATCCTTGAAATCTCTTTGTTCAGCATTTGCCATTTAACTCTTTAAATATTCGGTTAATAATAATCCCAACTGGCGCGCGCATACACACCAAATTACTGACTGTATTATAAAAACAGTTAGGAAATAAGGAAATGAAGTTAAGTAAGGTGAAGTGTAAGTCTTGTGTATAACAAGTGCTATAAATCCCATAAACATAAACATCACAGCAACGACAAAAATATATTTACGCATAATTTTATTTTTTTTAATCTCCTCCACTTCCACCTGCGTCTCCTCCATCACTTCCAGAATCAGAACCACTATTACTTTCTGAAGACGAATTACTTTCAGTATCTGGTGCAGCATCTCCCGGTTGAGAACTATTCTCATAATCACCCATTTCCGATTCAGTCATACCCTCGAAGTTTTCAGGAGTGGTGTCAATTTCTGCCTGCATCTCTTCAGAGAAATTTTCTGTTTCTACTTCCTGTTCTTCAACCGGCTTCTCAGAAGATATGGTAGAAGGAATCGTATTAGAAGGTGTCCAATTAACTGTAGTGAAGTTATTGTTAACTATAGGTGTAGTGGTGCAATAATAAGAACAACTGTTGTTAGGTTGCAATATTACATACCAAAATATAAAATCATTTAAAGGATTGTTGTCAACTGTTGTATTCGCGATCTTATATGTTTTTACGTTTAACTTTTTTTGTTTTTTATGTTGACGACACTCCGATAAGCTAAGCATCAACAATAACAGGGTTAGTAATTTTATAATTTTCATGATGGGTTTTTTAATGTTCTTTTTTCTCAAATGTTTCTGCTTTCGCATGTAAATATTCAACTATAGCTAGAACTATCGAACCTACTAAAAAGGATCCATGTAACCATAGTTGTTTATAAATTAATTCCATGGACACATCATCGGCACCTATAAATGTTTTCAACATATGTATTGATGATACACCAATAATAGCTGTTGACATTTTTACTTTTAATAAACCACTGGAAGTTTTTTCTGTTTCTTCTGAGTGAGTTTTACTAATGTAACTTGTATAGCTTCCGGTTATAATCATTTTTACAAGTCCGGCGATCATTGCCATATCCACCAAAACAAGTATGGTTAACATAGCTGAAGTTTCATTAGCTGTATCGATCTCTAATACCATGTGCCATAACTCTTTTAAATCTACCCAAGCGTAGATGCCCAGTGCTGCAATCAACCCTCCATAAAAAGGAATCAATAACCACTTACTTCCGAATAATATATTTTCAATAATTTTTTTCATAAACTATTTTTTAGATTTCATTTTCTTTTTCTGAGCTACGAACTCAGGATTTGTTAAAATTAAGTGTTCTACCTGATAAGAAAAAGTTTGCTTAGGTGTAAAACTTTTATTCAGTTCTTCAATCACCTCAACAGTTTCCTCTGAAAATCTTACACTTTTAAGCGACTTTGCCATATTATTGTTTTTTTGATTTAATAAAAATTACAGGCAGCAAAAATAACACTAATACTCCAGCTGAAAAAGCAATATCTGTAGTATGACTATTTAAAATTGGCGTAACAACATTTCCGGGTATATAGTCGCACACTCCTGATAACATCAGTTTTACACCTAATATCGCAATTACGATAAATGTTATCTTTTCGAGGAAAGGATACTTCTCAAGCAGTTTAATGAAGCCCTGAGCTACAAAACGCATGGCAAGTATACCTATGAAAACACCTACACAAATCAATCCTATTTTATCAGTAAAGGCAACTATAGCAAAGATATTATCTATAGAGAAAGTTAGGTCCATTAATTCTACAAGTACAACTGTGGTCCAGAATACACCCAATCCTGCTTTTAATCTTTTGAAAATAATGTTACCTTCTTTTTCTATTTTCTCTTCAGCTTCAGCAGCCTCCTTTTTAAAGAAAAATTTAAAAGCTAACCAGCATAGGTATGCTCCACCAAGTATTTTCAACCATAGAATTTTTATAAGCCATGATGCAAACAGTAAACACGCACCTCTCAATATATAGGCTCCTATAATACCATACTTTAAAGCTTTACTACGTTCGTTTGCAGGAAGATCCTGAACCATTGCTGCAAGTACTGCTGCATTATCCACCGATAAAAGGCTCTCGATCAAAATTAAATTTAGTATTATAAAAATACTGGCTCCGAAATCTGTTCCAAAAAGTGCTTCCATTTTATTTTTTAATTGGTTGTTTTACGTAATGATTTTTAAGTTGAGGCGCATATTCTAGTATAGCTTCTATTTGTTTTTTACCCACATTGTATCTTGTTGGTATTAAATCATGAAGCAACAATACAATTGCATGCTCACTAAGCCCTGACTTTTTTATTTTTTCAAAAGCCTCTGACACCTGAATAATTGACTGGGCAATTAGCTCAGCTGGTTCTGGATTTTCTTCGTTTGTTTTAATTTTCGGTGCCATATTAATCAATCAAATTGTGTTGTTTAGCTAACTTCAACCAGTCCGGAAACTCTCCAAATAATTTAGAATAAAGATCATTATCTGAAGCTCTGCTAAGATCAGGTAGTTGGAAAAAGTTTGCATTATCAATTAATCTTCCATCTAACGAATCAAGCTCTTTTAAAAATCTGAAAGATGCTGCACCTATACCTACGAATTGAAAGAATACACCGTGGTTAGAAATATCTCTCAATGCTTTTTTAGTTTCAGAATGATCTCCATTTTCACCATCTGTTATGAAAATAACATATACAGGGAGTTTTAATTTATTTGCTTTTTTACCAAAACCTAGTTTACTTAATAAACCACCACCTTGTGTATAATCACTTTTTATTTTCTCAATAGGAGGAGCATAATTAGTGCCACCAAAATTGTAATGACCAATTATTTCGTGATTAACAATACCTTCTACGTTTTCAACTGTAACATTGTTTTTATGTTTTTTACAACTGCTTTCAAAAAGATATAATTCGAATTCTTGATTATCGTCAAATTGCATAGCAACCGGCACAATTCTTTCCAATGTGTCCTGAACATCACCACGGCGATATAAATCATCCATCGACATGGATATATCCATACATAAAACTACTTGTGCTTTCTGATTCTCAATTCCTTTACCTTTTATAAGGTTAAAGATCATTTCCTTTCGAAGATTTAATTTATTTAAGTCTATCATACGTTTTATTTTAATTGCTGTTTTATATAGTTTAAGTTTAGCGCGTAATCTTCAATTTTGTGATAACCATTTCCTATTGCATTATGATAAAGTGTATGCACAAAAGAATGCTTTTGATATTGAATAAAAATTTTACACTCTTCATGATTTGCATTCAGAATATATTTGATCACTCGGGTATTCATCAAATACTCTTCGTTCTTAATTATTTTATCAAGACAATTTAAGTTTTTAACGAAGTAATAATTCAAATAGTTTTCTATGTTAGGATTTGCTTTTGTTCCTTTAAGCTCTGCGAAATACAAGAAGTAATGTGCCATGTGTTCAGTTAATTCGAACTTGTGTAACATATTTAATATTCTGTGTTCATGAGCTCCGGTGATGATTATATCATCTAAAAATAAACAAATCTTACCTTTAATGAAGTTAGCATCCACATAGAAGTCATCGTTTGCCATCACTGCGAATCTTTCTTCCTTATTCATTTCACCGTATTCTTCCTTATAAGAAGACCTGCGATATATTTTGCATTCCATTACAGGCTCGCAACTTTTCTTTATTAATTCGGCATTTAAAACGCGAATAAAATAATCTTTCATTGCAAAGGTGGCTGTAGGTATGTGCACAAAAGGAGATGATAAAACTACAATTCTAGTTTCTGTCCCGTGACAAAGTGAAACAATTTCTTTAAATTGTTTATTGGCAATAAATTTTTGAGCAAGCTCTGTTCCAAATTTTCTGGCTGCATCTTTACAGCCGAATTTGAACTTGCTATACTCTGTAGGATCAAATCCTAAATCGTTTTTATTAGTAAATGTATATGCTGAAAACTTATTCATGCTTTACAAAAGATCTTTAATTGTTTTTCCACTGTTGGAATTAATATGAAATGAATCCATTTTTATACGATTAGCACCAGCTATATCTGCAACCAGACTATCACCTACGTGAATTATGTCCTGCATTGTAATAGGATTATGTATTCTATAACCTATAGTTTTATTTATCAAAGCTAAAAAAGGAAGCTCTGAAGGTTTAGATGCATTTATTTCATCCGAATAAATTTGAAAATCTATAAGGTTGTGTAAATCATTTTTAAGTAAACCCATTCGTAAAGTGGACCCTCTTAGAAAAGCTGTATTAGAAAGTATTGATATGCTACAACCTCTTCTGTGTTTTAATTCAAACAAAGTAGGGATAGTGCTGTCATCAAATGGAGTTGCCGGGTATTGTAAGAATAATTTTTCCATCAATAAATAAATGCCTTGTATATCTCTGTAACTAAAATCATCCATTGGATAACCAAGTTTGTGTAACACCATTGTGTACATTTCAAAGGCATCTATATTATTACCGACTACTCGGTTTATCAAATCAACCAAATCATCTACTTCCTTAAAAATTAATTTAATTTGGTCAATAGTTTTTTTACCACGATTAAAATGGTCGTGGAAATGTTCGGCTCTATATTGCTTAAATCTAGGATCAGATTTAATCAAGGTCTGCCATAAATCAAAAGAGTAGTGTTTATATTGCTTCATAAAAGTTGGGTTAAAAAACCTACGACTTTTACATCGTAGGCTTTCATAACAACTAAACAGTTTTTAAATACTACGCTTTGTAACGGTTAACGTAAGTATCTAAACCAGCTTTCTCACCTGTACCTGCAGCTTCAAACTTCCAAGCACCATTATGACGGTAAAGACGACCGAACATGACAGCAGTTTCTGAAGAAAAATCTTCCGATAAATCGTATTTAAGAACTTCGGCTTTTGTTTCAGTATCAAAAATACGAGCGAACGCATTTTTAACCTGACCAAAGTTTTGTTTACGGGCATCGGCTTGGTAAATGTTTACAATCACATTAATTGAATCAACATCTTCCGGAACTTTTTCTAAGTCCACTTCAATTACTTCATCATCACCATCACCAGCTCCTGTAAGATTATCTCCTTTATGAGTAACTGAACCACAAGGTGATTTCAAGTTATTAAAGAAAACAAAGTTTTTATCATTAATCAACTTACCGTTTTTGTCAAGCATAAAAACACTAGCATCTAAATCGAATGCTGGTGCATTTGCTCCACTAACATCCCATCCTAAACCGATAGATGCTTTTTTTAAGCTTGGCGCTTCTTTTGATAGATCAATTTTTTGACCTTTTTCTAAACTAATTGTTGTGCTCATTTTTTTGTTGGTTTTAATTAAACATGTTACAAAACTACGAAATAATACATCACACTACACTGTAATACTAAAAACTTATTAACAATCTGAAAAATCAAAAGTGAATAACTATCGAATCAGGAAGATAATGAACGGGCTATTTTTCTTTTGTCACTTTTGCGTCTGGTCCGAACACCTCCTGATTTCGGCAGTGAGTTCAATTTTTTCAAAGCTTTTTCGATGCGTTGGACTGTTATGCGTTTTGATTTTTTGGTGTGGCTTTTTTTCTTGCTTGCCTTTTTGGGTTTTTGTTTTTTCGGCTTAGCTCTTTTTACCATGCTTACTGTTAACTGTATGTTGTAAGTAGGCTTTAATTTGTTTATGTGTTCTTGCTCGACTCTGTATAACGCATTTCTGTGCAAATTTTTTTCTTTCGATTCCCAAATTATTTCAAAGAAAAAAGAGGATGTACCATAAATCAGGTACTCTTCTTGCATTTTATAATTTCCATGCAGTCTGTTTTTCAATTCAAACAAATGGCACTTCCACCTTTTTTTTAATATCAATAGAACTTCCAATGTAAAACTTACCAGTAACTCGATTTGTTATCTTGTAAATTCCAACTATGGCATTAGGATCTTTATTTTTATATAATTCTCTTAAAAAATCACTATGTGCTTTACTTTTACCTCTCATAATCTTTAATCGCTTATGGTGAATCGTTTCCTGAATTGCATAGTGAGATTACCTAGAAACTATTGAGAAATAGCTTCTATTGGCATCTCACCACCGGTAACTCGCTTGCGGAGCCATCGTACCTTCGGCGCAATTTAAGTGGACATGCAAGCCCTTAAACATGCAATCAGACTGCGAATAGTTGCACCTATCCCTGTACTTACGGCTCATTGCTTTGTGCCACCGTTGCGCTTTGTACAGCACCTCCTTGTAACGCATTTAATAATTTACGCAAGTGCCAATTGAACGCGTCCATAAATTACTATAAAAGAAAAAACCTAACCGTAGGAAATAGGTGTTTCTTGGAAGGACACCACAGTTAGGTTAGGTTTTTATGATGAGCGAGTCATCAATATTTTTTATCACCTATTACATACTGTTTATTGTATCCTTCCGAGTACAAAAATATAAACTAATTTTTAATTTTCCAAATTTGGATTATTGGTTAAAATTTGCTATATTAAATAAAACTCCTACAAATGGGCTTAGGCAATACCAATTCATATGGTAATAAGAAATCCAATTTCAATTACCAAAAAAGAAATTTACAGATTCAGGGTTTGATTCTGGCTGCTACTATAGCTGGTGGTGGAGGTGGTGCGGGTAATCCTGAAGTACCATCAACAATCATCCGAGCAACAGGTCCGGGTGTTACTCCTGCTAATTTAAAATCAGTTTCAGTTTATAATGCAGGTGGTGCAAATGGTGTTTTTAATGGTGGCATTATAAAATCAGGAGAACAATTTAGTTTTTCTGCTCAGGATGGTACTTTATTTCTTAATCCTATTTCATATGATGGTACAGGAACTGAATTAGCAATAACTTATATTATTTAGTATGTCAACAGGAACAGATATAAAATTATTACTTTCAACAGATATTCATAATGCTTTGGAGAATGCTAATTCGCCAAACGCTAGTAATTATTTTATAACTATAAATGATGTATTTGTTTTTTCAGTTAAAGTATCACTAACTGCAGCTCAAATAAGAACAGGGAATAGTTCTCCAATTATGATTGCACCAACTCCCGGAATAGGTTATGCTTTAGAATCTATTTCAGGATCTATAAAATATAAATATAATTCAGTTGTATTTAGTTCTGTAGGACTTTTTATCAGTTCTAGCTCTATTAGTCAAGTACAATTAGGGACAGCGGATGGGTATTTGAATCAGAATAAAAGTAGATTTTATAGGTTGATACCTCTTGAAGATCAAGGAAATTCCATGATAGAAAATCAAGGATTATATGTGAGTACAGATGTTGATTCTGTGGCAGGCGATGGTACTGCAGATGTATATGTGATGTATAGAAAAATCAAGTTATAAAAATAAATGTCAACAGGAACAGATATAAAACAACTGTTAAAAACAAATATTTATCAGGCACTTACGCATGCTAATTCGCCAAGTGTTTCAAATCCTTTTGTCACCAATAATGATGTAACACCAGTAATAACAGACGTAACAGCCTTAAAAAACAATGAATACAAGATTACGTATTATACAGTTGTATCTGGAACAACAGGAACAATATCGCCTCCAACAGGAGCAACATTTAATGCTGATGAATTCGGAGCGAGTGGAAATTGCATCTTATCCAAAATTGACGGCTCTAATAAACCGATTTATGTTAGCCCTACAACAGCTGGAGGAGCGTTGGTTACGGCGAGTTTAAATACGACTACAGGAACTTGGAGCACTTCGGGAACATATACAGATGCAAGTGTGGCTTTGATTTACTCTATAGAAATAAAAGCTATAGATTATCATAATTTAAGTTATTTTAATATAATTGAAACTGTAGCTATAACGTCTATAAATGGAATTGTTGCTGGTGGAGATTTAACGGGTACTTATCCTAATCCTACGTTAGGTACAAGTGGTGTTAGTGCTGGTAGTTACGGTAGTGCTACACAAGTGCCAACATACACTGTTGATGCAAAGGGTAGATTGACATCCGCATCTAATACTACAATTTCAGGTGTTGTACCGGGAGGATCTGCAGGCGGAGATTTAATAGGAACGTATCCAAACCCTACATTAGCAACAACAGCTGTAACACCCGGCAGTTATACGAATGCAAATATTACTGTAGATGCAAAAGGCAGGATTACTTTAGCAGCAAATGGTAGTTCGGGTACAGTGACAAGCGTTAGTGGAACGGCTAATAGAGTAACATCAACAGGGGGTTCCACTCCTGTGATAGATATTTCAAATGCTTATGTAGGTCAAACGTCTATTACAACTTTAGGAACAGTTATTATTGGCACAATAGGTACAGGTGCTGTTTTAGGAGGAGTTACCGTAACACTTGGTTCTGATGCTACTGGGGACGTATATTATAGAAATGCGGGAGGAGTTTTAACAAGACTTCCAATAGGAACTGCTGGGCAAGTTTTAACTGTTGCTGGAGGAATTATATCTTGGGCAACTCCTTCTCCGGGAGGAGTAACAAGTTTTAATACACGCACCGGAGCCATTACACTTTCTTCAGGAGATGTAACAACAGCACTAGGGTTTACTCCTGAAAATGTTGCTAATAAAGTAACAGATTTATCTACTAATGATAATACACATTATCCAAGTACACAAGCTGTACAAACAGCTATTAATAATGCTGTAGCAGGTGTAAATCCTGCGGTATCAGTTAAGGCTGCAACTACTTTAGCGTCTGATACAAGTGGATTAACATATAACAATGGTGCAAGTGGTATTGGAGCAACTTTTACAGGCACTATAAATACACCATTTACTTGTGATGGAGTTACTTTCACCGCATTAAATCAAAGAGTATTAATTAAAAATGACACACAAAGTCCTAGCGGTGCTTTTAATGGAATTTATTATGTAACTCAGTTACAGACAGGGTTATTACCACCTATATTAACTAGAGCATTAGACTATGATCAGCCAAGTGATATAAACAACACAGGTTCGATACCTGTTATTAGTGGAACTGCAAATGCAAATACAAGTTGGGTAATTACTACAACGGTAACTACAGTTGGAACTGACCCTTTATCATATACTCAATTTACATTAGCGCCATCAACATTAGTTACATTAACAGGAACTCAAGATGTAACCAATAAAACATTTGATACTACAAGCAATTTTCCTACTTATTGTTTTCCTCCAATAGTTTCTGGAGATAAAAGATGGTCTTTAAAAAACACGCAAACTACAAGTTCTGGTTTTGGTGGATTAATTTATTTTACTCCTTATTTTGTAGGAAACAAACATACTGTTACAAAGATTGGTATAAATGTTACAGTAGCTTCAGCGGCAACTAATTTAAAATTTGCTTTATATGCTTTTGGTGGGGGTACTACTGGCCCAACTGGAGCCCCTTTAGATTTTAGTGGAGATATAAGTACAGCTACAACAGGATTAAAAGAATATACATTTAGCAGTCCTTTGGTTTTGACTGGAAACGTATACGTTATGGCTATTCAATGTTCATCAGCTATAACTATTGAATATATTACCGCATCTCCTATGTGGCTACCAGTTAATAGTCAACAAGGATGGCAATTTACTCAAGCTTATGGAAGTTTTCCTACTTCACCAGCAGTTGCACCTACTACTACACCCCCTAATATGTATATGATACCACAATAATGGCAACAAACGAAACATATAAAAGAAAAGTAAACGAACAAGGAAATTTCATTTTTGATGAAAAAGGTGACCCTGTTATGGAACTAGTTTCTTCTATTGAGGTTCCTGATGCTACATTATCTCCAAATTGGACAAAATTAAAATCAGATTTACTTACAAACCCTGATTTATCTATTTTATTACCAAATACAAGTCCACAAGGTTTTACAGTTTTTACTACTTTTTTATCCGATGGACAGAACGGGCATTCAGATCAAAGAAATTTCCCTGAATATTTTAGTTACATGGGACTTACACTAACAAATGAACAAAAAACAGCGATAAATACAATATTAACTAATAACAATTTTACTGTTCAATTAACTTAATTATTAAAAATATAAAGTGAAAAAGATATGGCACAAGGTGGAGATAGAATAGTAACGTGGAGTAATTTAATAAAAGCAGGCTCTTTACTGGTTGCTATTGTTGTTGGTTTCTGGCATTTAGAAAATGAAATTAAGGATATAGTTACAAAAACAATTGATCAAAGGCTTGAGTCTTGGATAGAAAAAACAAATGGTTTATCTAAGGATGTAATTTCTTTACAACTTCTTTGTAATAAAAATCTATCATACATTAAGTCAAATAATTATGAAATGAAATATCATGAAGAGGTCGTGAGAACACTTTATCGAAATTTAAACAATAAATTTCCCATCGATTTTATAAAACCGGATGAATTAAGATTCGACGATTACAGAGAAGAAAAAAACAATTAAAACATATATACAATGGAACTAATCGACATAAACTTTTTATATAAAAGTGGTGCAGTTGCAAAAACAATTGAAGATAAAGACGTTTTTTTATTAGGTCGTCCTAATCCACAAAGAGGAGATGGTTATCTTGTGATGCTTATAAATCAAGAGGATCTTATAACAGATATAGTTTCAAAAGTTCCTGTTCCAACACCACCCCCAGCACAGTTACCTTATAAAGTTTTCACCGCAAAACTATCACAAACAGGAACTAATGCACCGGTTGCAAAAGTTTTACAAGACACAATTGGGGTTGATAATTTTACCTATGGGGGCAGTGGTGATTATCTTTTAAATTTTAAGGCAGGCGTATCTATAGATGATAATAAAACTTTTATTATAGGAAATCAATGTGTTTCTAATCTCAGCGGTGTTTATCATGGAGATGTTACTTACAGAAATCTAAATACACAAATAGAAATATTTACTACAAATTCTTCAGGATCTTCCGCAGATGGAATATTGACAAACAACTCATCATTTGCTTTTTATTATTTAGAAATAAGAGTTTACCCTTAAAATTAAAATATGATTATAGATATTTCTCAAAATAATGGCACTATAGATTGGAGCAAAGTAAAAGAAATTGCGAATTTAGAAGCCGTAGTTGTTAAAGTAAGCGAAGGAGTTCAATGTCCAGATCGCTCTGCTAAAATTGATGCAGCAGGTGTGAAATCTATTGGAAAACCTTTACACTATTATCACTTTGCTACATTAAATAATACAGACGTTTTTTCGGATGCAAAAGCTGAAGCTACTGAATTAGTGGGTTTGTTAAAGAGCCTACCATCTCCTGATGGTTATGTTTGGTTAGATATGGAGGAAGAGAAAATTCCATTATCTCCTGTGCAGGTTCAATTATGGGCAAATAGTTTTTTTGATACCATGAAAGCTGCAGGTTATACAAAGTTAGGTTTATATGGAGGCACACCTTTTTTAAACAAGGTACTTCCCCCAGACCACAATCTAGGTGTATATCCATTGTGGTCTCCGGATTACGAGCAAGTAGATCATATACCAAGAGGATGGACCAAAGCATTTTGGCATCAGTATACAGACCAAGGAAGTGTGCCCGGCATAACAGGGCATGTTGATTTGTCAACAATTGTTTAAGTGAAATTTTGATTTGTCATTCAAAATGCTTATATTAAATTAAATTAAAGAAATGATTTCAGAACTTTTTTTACCTGACTTAAAACTTATCATAGCAAAAGGAAGCTTACAGGATAAGAATGATTTTTTTGCAGCGTTGTATAAAAAACAAGAATCTTGGAATGCACCTTATGCCAACGAAACGTATTTGGGTGAGTTGAGTCCTGATAGACACACAGGTTCTATTAAGGTTCGTGATTTTCCTATGAATCCTAAAAGTTGGGTCGAGTTTGAAACATTTATTGATACAGCATATAAAACAGCATTGTTTATTGATCAGTGGAAAAACAATTTAAGTGCTGCAGATTATGCTTGTTATTTAAAACGTGCCGGTATTTATAATGGTCCACATGGTCCACTTTTAATTGCGTCAGATGGAACAGTTTTGTCACACGGTTTAATTACTCCTAATGTTTTTGCCTTTGCTTGGAATAAATATCGTGTTCCTTATGAAAGATACACTATACAAAGTGATCCTTTGTTTCCTTATATTAGAGATTTGGCAGCATTGGGCGAAGATCCTACATGTTTCCGTATGAGTAGATACGCTTTTCCAGAGTATACTTATAATAATTAAGTTTTTTTTATATTTGACGGATGGAAAGAAATGTTTTAGTTTATCTTGATCCGCAAGGAAAACCAGATGATTTTGCACAATGCCGTTCTTGTAAAATGTTTATTCAAAGTAAAGGTGTTTGTTCTTTGCTTGGAATGGGTGTAAAAATAAATGGAGGCATGTCTTGTACTCAATATGCTTTTGGAAAAGCAGATGAGACAGAATTAGCACACGTATCAAAATCATTTACACCGGAAGAAGTTGGTTTAGTAGATAGAGAAGTTCGATGTGAAAATTGTGAATTTTTTGAATCATCAGATAATGATTGTCTTCTTTTTAAAACGTTAAACATTCCGCATAAAGTGAATAAGCATGGTTGCTGCAATGCCCAAGAAGCAAGTGATAAAAAAGAATCAAGTAAAAAATTAAAAGTTGATCATTCTAAACAACTTGTAATAAAAAGAACAAGTAGCCCTTTTGGTAAATAATTTTTTTGGTGAATTAAAATTTAAAATATATCTTTGTCCCATCATGAAAGTAAAAAATTTATATAGTCTTCTATCGTTGAGTTATTCGTTACCAAGCGATGAGGGGATTACTATGAGTTAAACTTTAAAATTTTAGTTTGAACAAGTTAAACCCTCAGCGAAACACTGGGGGTTTTGCTTTTTATGCCCAGTTGGTGAAATTGGACAGAGACACGCCAGACTTAGGATCTGGTGCTTTAATGCATGAGGGTTCGAGTCCCTCACTGGGTACATAATAAAATGCGTGAGTGGTGCAGATAGGCTGAGACACAACGGACTTAAAATCCGTGCGATAAGTTCACATCGTGGGTTCGAATCCCACCTCGCGTACAAAAGGAGAGTAGGCAAATAATGGTTTGTTGCACCGCACTGCTAACGCGGCTCATGTAAAAGTGATGAGGGTTCGAGCCCCTTGCTCTCCGCAATAAGGAAGGGGTCCGAATGGACGAGGAAACTGTCTTGAAAACAGCTGGTCGTAATTGGCTTGGGGGTTCGATTCCCTTCTCTTCCGCAAAATTTAATGGGAGTATCATCACCAACGGTAAGTATTCAGTCTGTAAAACTGCTAATCTAGGTTCGATTCCTAGTACTCCCACAAAAATTTCCAACTAGTTGCAACCGGTTGGAATAAAAAAAATTATTTTTTTTTGTTTGTATATTAAAAATAAAGTTTACATTTGCAGAAGTTAAAAACTAGAAAGTGCAAAAACAAATCGTCATAACAGGAATTTGGAATATGGAGAATACCGCGGGTAAAAGAGACTGTGCGTATGGGGCTTCTGCTTTTCGTTTTAGAGATTAAAATTTAAAACATAAAAAGGTAAAGGAGCCCGGCACAAAATGTCGGGTTTTTTGTTTTAAGACGTTCTTTGATTAAAAAATAAATTAGCTGGTGTAGCTCAAGTGGCAGAGCGGGTGCCTTGTAAGCATCAGGTTGGGGCTTCGATCGCCTCCGTCAGCTCAGTGATTCGTCCCCATAAAGGCAGATATAGTACGGGGACTGCATTAGAATCCAATTTATTAATAGCGATATAGCACAATTGGTGGTGCAAGCCTCTCATGATGGCTAGGTTGACAGTTCGAGTCTGTCTATCGCCACATATGCGTCGGAAACATTGACGGTGATGTATGCAGGTTCTTTTTGAATTTGTAAGGTGTGATAATTTTACAAAGGAGATGCTTAGGAATAATCAACCTAAGTTTGAGTTGGCAAAGCAGGTTCGAGTCCTGCCTGATGCACGAGGGGAAGGTCGTTGGTTCGAATCCAACATTGCCGCTGAAAGGTGGCGATTAGCTCAGCTGGCTAGAGCAGCCCCGCGTTATTTGAAATATTGGTTGAGTGTAGTTACTACAGAAAGTCGGTGAGAAAAAGAATCTGCGAGATTTGACCCGATGAAATAGAAACTTTGAACGAAATTCAATTTTGCTCCTGTTGATTGATTTTCTAGTATGTCTTCAGAAGTTGATAAAACTTTCAGGGGTGGTACCAGATCGAAAAGCACGAAAGTTTAATTGTATTAAGAGTAGTTTAATGAGACTTTCTTAGGATATTTTTTCTGTACGGGAAAAAGAAAATATGCAAACGTACACGCGTATTCTACAAAAAACACTCAACCAAACAAATTGGTAAATAGCTCAGCCCGGTTAGAGCGCCACGCTGATAACGTGGAGATCGATGGTTCAAATCCATTTTTACCAACATTGCGGGATAGAGCAGCGGTCAGCTCGTGTGGCTCATAACCATAAGGTCGGAGGTTCGAATCCTTCTCCCGCTACCAATTCCTCCTTAGCTCAGAGGCAGAGCGCCGCCCTGTTAAGGCGAGGGTCGATGTATCGTAATCATCAGGAGGAGCAATGGCTCGTTAGGGGAGCGGAGTCCCTGCTACACTGTCACTGTAGAGACCATGGGTTCAAATCCCATACGAGCCGCATATGCACTGGTAGCTCAATTGGCAGAGCGTTGGTCTCCAAAACCAAAGGTTGTAGGATCGTTGCCTGCCCGGTGTGCAAAAAAAAGAAATGATGAAAAATAAAAAAGAAAGTGACGAACCTTTTGAGCGAATTTGCTCGGTTCGTCTAAAGGTTAGGACGTTAGGTTTTCAACCTAAAAATATGGGTTCGATGTCCCGTACCGAGTACTAAAATCGCAGGTGACGCATAAGTGGTGGTGCGCCAGCCTTCCAAGCTGGAATAGATTCGGTTCGATCCCGAATACCTGCACACATGCCGAGTTGAAAGGGAACTCACAGTGGGAGCACTGCCCCTCGGCTCCAATTGGTTCCATGGGTGAGTGGATATAACTCAAGGTCTGCAAAACCTTGTACGCTGGTTCGAATCCAGCTGGGACCTCTAGTAATGCGCTCTTAGCTCAGGTGGTTAGTAGCAGCTCACTCATAATGAGCAGGTCGGTGGTTCAAGTCCATCAGGGCGTACTGAAAATATAAATGGGTTGTCATGTTCCTTGGCTGGCGAGAATGATTTGCAATCACTCTGGAAGAGTTCGAAACTCTTACGATCCACAATATCTGCATAGCTCAGTTGGTTCAGAGCGCTTGCCTTACAAGCAAAAGGTCGTTGGTTCGAATCCAGCTGCGGATACTTAAAATAAAAACCACATGCTCCTGATTAGGAAATATAAAATAGTTTTTGCTGTTCTTCGAAAGAGGAAGGGTAGATGATTTATATTCCCTCGTGGCAAACAGGTGTAGGCAGTAGACTTTTAATCTATAGGGTCCGGATCGTTACCGGACGGGGGAACTTTACATGAGTAAGACTAAGAATAAAAAGCTCGGTATGAATGTTAGTACCGCGAATAATAGATTAAGAAAAAAACTTCTTTTTCATTTTGCTAAACTTTTAGGTTTAGATGATTGTTACAGATGTCATAAGAAGATAAAAAACCTTGAAGAATTTTCTATAGAGCATAAAGAATCTTGGATGAGTTCTAAAAATTCTTTGGATAAATTTTTTGATTTAGATAATATTGCTTTTTCTCATTTGATTTGTAACATTAAGTTTGAACGGATTAAAACAGGAGTAAAACACCCTTCGCATAGGGCATATAACCAAGGGTGTAGATGTGATGGTTGTAAGAATGTAGAAAAAGAACGTAGAAGGAGTCAACGTCAAAATAAATAAAATTTTGGTTCTATAGCTCAACTGGATAGAGCACCAGCCTTCTAAGCTGGGGGTTCTTGGTTCGAATCCAAGTAGGATCACAAAAAAAAATAAAAATAAATTTTGTAGTGTAAAAAACTATTTATAGATTTGTCGCATGAAAAATATTACTTTACATCAATTTCCGTTTCAGTTTCGCCCGGTAGGAGCGAAGGGGAATGGTTGTATCCGGATGTAAACTAAAGTTTATCAAAGATATTCGAAGCCCCTTCTGAAAAGTTGGGGCTTTTGTTTTTTGAAATATTTCGAGATGTAGTTCAGTTGGTAGAATACGTGCTTTGGGAGCATGGGGTCGTCGGTTCGAGTCCGGTCATCTCGACTAAATTGTTGAAACGGGGTAGCGCCGTTCTTAGCGTAATCGCGTATGGTCCCATTGAGTTGGGGACAATAAGTCCATACGGTAAAGGCTGTCAAAAATGGGGAAGAGAAATCTTAGTAAGAAGGTTTACCGATGCAAGTTCGGAACAATTTAATTTGGAGCCATAGCTCAGTAGGTAGAGCAGCAGACTGAAAATCTGCCCGCACTGGTTCGATTCCAGTTGGTTCCACTTTTATTTTTTTTTTTTGAATCTAAATTATAGATTCAAAATTTATTTTTATTTTTGTACTATGAAATTATGTACAACATGTAAAATAGAAAAAGACGAAAGTGAGTTTAATAAAAATGAAAGGCAAGGAATTCAAAGTAAGTGTAGGTCTTGTAACAGTGAATATCTCAAAAATCATTATAAAAACAACCGAAAATATTACATAGATAAGACAAAAAATAGACGTAAAAGTATAAGAAAATTTATTAATTCTTTGAAATTAAAATGTGTACGATGCCCTGAAAATCATATAGCTTGTTTAGATTTTCATCATCTATCGGATAAAGATATAAACATTGCTGACCTTGTTAATTCGGGAGCATCAAAAGAAAAAATATTGCAAGAAATTTCTAAATGTGTTGTTCTTTGTTCAAATTGTCATAGAAAACTTCACTATAATGAAAGAAAAATTGTCTCATAGTGTAAAGGCAACATGTCTGGTTTTGGACCAGAAGATTACAGGTTCGACCCCTGTTGAGATAACTGGGGCTTTTCGTCTAATGGTTAGGACGCTTGCTTGTGGAGCAAGAAATTTCGGTTCGAATCCGTGATAGCCCCCAGACATATTCCAACGTCGTCTAATGGACAGGACACAGGGCTACGGACCTTGGGGTGGGAGTTCGATTCTCTCCGATGGAACTTATTATCAACAAAACATTAAAATAGTATTTTGTGTGTTAAAACTATTTTTTGACATCAAAAATATTATTATATACATTTGGACAATCTTAAACCAACAAGAATGAATTCAAATGCAAATGAGGGTGGCGAAGCTACTGCGGAACAAATCCAAAAACGTAAAGAAGATCAAAAAAATCAAAAAGCACTAATGGAAGATGCCCTTCCGTTTTTGAGAACTCAAATGGAGTATTTCGAAACACAAGCAAGAATAGATGAGGCAATTGTTCGTAGAGAACGGGCTAATATAATGCTTGCTGAAATGAAAGCTCCAAAAAAATAATAAATGGCAAAGACAAAAGTTGTAGATAAAGTTATCCAACAGGATCTTTTTGAAATTGTAAAATTTCAGATAATGCTTCATTGTCATTTGAATAATGTTATTTTAAATCAAAGTGAACTTAGTTGTCTTACACTTTTGGGTTGTGTTGGTGAGATGCAGTTAATCACATTTTGTAGATTAGCTGTTGAAAAAGAATTATATACCACACCTACTGCCGTTAACAATTGTTTAGCGCGCGTTGAAAAAAGTAAACTTTTTATTAAGAAAGGTGGTGGTAAGAAACTTATTTTTCTTAATCCGGAATTAAAAATTCAAACGAAAGGTAACATATTGTTGAACTTAAAGATTGTGAGAGTTGAAGCCCAAGAAACCAAAGGAGTTAATCAAGGAAACAGCGTTGCGGTTGAACATGCCTGAAGAGGTTGTTAGGGACATTGTGTATTTTTACTGGAAAGAAGTTAGAAAACAAATGTCTATGTTAGAAGCAGCTCGGGTTTATATTGTTAGATTAGGGTGGTTTGATATAAAGCACTGGCGATTAAAATATACAATAAAGGATTATGAGGGCATGCTTTCTCACATTGATGTTACAGAGTCATTGGTTAATGCAAAAAAAGCATCAGAGATTCAGGATAAGCTAACTAACGTTTTAAAAATTCAACAAATTGTAGGGCTTGAATTAGAGAAAAAAAAGGATAAAAATGCACAACGAAGAAGAAAAGAAGAAATCATTAGGCAAAGCTTGGAAGAACAGAAAACAAATTTGGGAGGGAATCCTGAACTTCCTGATTCGGAATCCGAGAATTGAACGTATAGCCCGGGAGCGTGATAAAATTTGTAAAACAAATGCTTGTGGTTTGTATGATGCTAAAGGTGAAAAAGAAATATGTTATGTAAAAGGTTCTCCGTGTTGTGGTGGTTGTGGTTGTAAATTATCTTGGAAGCAACGTAGTTTAAGTTCAACCTGTGGTTTAAAAGATGTAGGTAAATATCCTTTGTGGTTGCCTGTTATGAGTGAAGAAGATGAGGAAAAATTTAGAAAAGAAACAGGTATTAAAAATGAAATTTAAAAAATAAAATATATGGCAAAAACTAAAAACTCAGTAAAACAATCTGTGGAATGTCTAAAAGATTTTCTTCTACAATTAAAAGTAGATAAAACTAAAACAAGCATGCATGCTTCGAAAAGTTATCGTCCATGATTCGTTTCTACCCGGATACACATACTTATGAAAGCATCTCTCCCGAGAAAAGTTTAAATTGGGTAAGTGTTACTAATTTGGTTTCTCAATTTAAAGAACCTTTTGATGCTGAGATTATGGCAGCAAGATGTTCTAAAAGTAAGAAATCAAAATGGTTTGGTATGACTCCGGAAGAGATTATTGCTGTTTGGAATGGAGAAGCAGATCGTGCTGTTACTTTAGGTACTTTTTATCATGAAGAGCGTGAAACAGAAATAACTTCATGTACTACAATTGAAAGAGAAGGTAGAGCTCTTCCTGTTTTTAAACCGATTGTAGAAAACGGAATTAAAGTTGCTCCAAATCAAATACTTCAGGAAGGTATTTATCCGGAGCACATGGTTTTTTTAGAATCTAGTGGTATTTGTGGGCAGTCGGATAAGGTTGAAATAATTGATACTTATATTGATATTGATGATTATAAAACCAACAAAGAAATTAAAAGAGAGGGTTATCGTGATTGGAGAGGTGTTAGTAAAAAAATGTTAGGACCATTAAATCATTTGGATGATTGTAATTTTGTTCACTATGCACTTCAGTTAAGTATTTATGCTTATATGATTCAAAGGCATAATCCTCGCTTAAAAGTTAGAACTTTAAAAATACACCATATTGTTTTTGAAGAGATTGCTCAGAATGCATATGGTTATCCTATAACAAGAATTGATAGTTATAAAAACCCTGTTGTAAAAAGTGTTGAACCAATTGAAGTTCCTTATTATAAAAATGAGGTAGTTTGGATGTTGAATTGGTTGGATAAAAATAGAAATAATTTAAGAAAAAAATCTTAATGATTAAATTTATTGAAATACAAAACGGTAAAGTTGTTCCTACAGAGCACTGTTATATTCTTAAATTTTTGAGAGATATAATGGAGCACTATGCTGAGAATAAACAATACTTGAAGGTATATGGTTATTTGTTTTACATGACTTGTATGAATGAAGAATTAAATCCTACATTTCATATGTCTGCAGATGATAAACTTACTTTTTTAGCAAAAGAGCTTGAGATTGATTTTTCATTAGAAGATCCTTTGGTTATTCAAGGTATTGAAGAAAGTATAAAATTATTTGATACAGAAACTTCGCGCGCGTATAGAGGATTTAAAACAATGCTTGATAACTTATCAACATACATGGAGACAACTAAAGTAAGTGCAGGAAGAGATGGTAATATTAATTCTTTAATAAGTGCTGCTAAAAATTTTGCACCTATTAGAGAGTCCTTTAAACGTACTCATGCTGATTTAGAAGCGGAACAAAAGAAGAAAGGTCGAGGTGGACAAAATTTGGCATATGACGCAAAGTAATTTTTAAATAAAATAACGAATGGCAACTCCTACTGCAAATTCGAAACCTTTAAGATCAGTTCCTACTTGGGAAAATGGTGTATGGAGTGTTACGGATTTTTATACTGAAGAATCTTTCAAAAATTTTGTTACTCCATTATTTAAGGAACCGGGTAAGTATGAATTTGATGAAACAGCTTGGATTTTTAATGAACAAGCTCAAAAATTCAGAGAGAATGGGACTTATTGTGACGCTGCTTTTAAAAGTAAAGAGTTTACTACGTATTGGGACGATCAAAAAAATAAATGTAGAGCAGGTGTAATATTCAAAAATAAAGGTAAGACTTGGTATTTACCTAGAGAATATTACATGTGGATTAATTTCCTAAAAATAAATGATAAGGTTAAAAAGAAATTTGATTTTCCTAATGTGTGGGATGTTCAGTATCATATATCCTTGTATAATCTTTTAGCAGAATTAAATTATTTACACAGTGTTATATTAAAGAAAAGACAGATAGCAAGTTCTTATTTACACTGTGCTAAGTTAATTAATGAAATGTGGTTTGAAGAAACACCTATATTAAAAATGGGTGCTGCATTAAAAGATAAAGTTAGTGATAAAGGAAGTTGGAAATATTTAGAAGAGTATCGAAATTTCTTAAATAAAAATACAGCTTGGTATAGACCCATGAATCCGGGAGGTATGGGTAAATGGGAACAAAAAATTGAAGTTACAGAAGAAGGAAGAACCGTAACTACAGGATTGAAGGGAGCTTTAACAATGCTGACTTTTGAAAAAGATGCAAGTGCTGGTGTTGGTGGTCCATGTAGAATTTTCTTTCATGAAGAGTATGGTATTGCACCAAAAGGGGATGAGACGTATCGTTATGCAAAACAAGCAATGCGTTCTGGTATGTTAACAACAGGTATTTTTATTGGAGCAGGTTCTGTGGGTGATTTAGATAAATGTGAACCATTAAAAAAATTCATTTATCATCCTAGAGAAAATGGCTTCTATTCTGTTGAATGTAATTTGGTAGATGAAAAAGGTACAATTGCACAAACAGGTTTGTTTATTCCTGAGCAATGGTCAATGCCTCCTTATATTGATGAGTTTGGGAATTCGGATGTAGAAGGTGCAATGAAGGCTTTAGATGAAGAATTTAAACAATTAAAAAAAGATTTAGATCCTGCAGATTATCAATTAGAAATTTCTCAAAGACCTCGTTATATTTCTGAAGCTTTTGCTTTTAGAAAAGTATCAAAATTCCCGATTCATTTAATTTCGGCACAGAAAAAGAGAATTGAAGATAAAGCTTACCCTACAGAATATGTAGAATTATTTCGAAACGTAGAAGGTAAAGTAAAATTTAAACAAAGCAATAAATTACCAATAACAGAATTTCCCCTATCTAAGAAAACAGAAGATAAAGAAGGAGTAGTTGTAATTCATGAGCGCCCGATTGATAATCCTGATTTCTTAACTTATTTTGGGTCTATTGACCCTGTAGGTGTGGGTAAAACAAACACTTCAGATTCACTTTGTAGTATTTACATTTATAAAAACGACATTGAAGTTACGAGAGTTATAAATGGTGAACCAAAAACGTTTATAGAGCACGGAAAGTTAGTAGCATCTTGGACCGGTCGTTTTGATGATTTGAATAAAACACATGAGCGTTTAGAAATGCTTATTGAACTTTATAATGCTTGGACCATTGTAGAAAATAATATAAGTCACTTTATCATTCACATGATAAATAAGAAAAAACAAAAATATTTAGTTCCGAAAAATCAAATTATATTTTTAAAAGATTTAGGTGCTAATGAAAATGTTTATCAAGAATATGGTTGGAAAAATACAGGAAATCTTTTTAAAGAGCATTTGCTTAATTATGGAATTGAATTTTTAAAAGAAGAGATTGATCAAGAAGTTAACGCTGAAGGGGAAATTCTTAAAACGCAATACGGTATAGAAAGGATTCCTGATATCATGTTGCTTAAAGAAATGGAAGCTTATGATGATGGAGTAAACGTGGATAGGTTAGTTGCTTATTGTGCTTTAGTTGCTTTTGTTAAAGTTCAACAGGCAAATCGCGGTTATAAAAAGAGACTGGAAGAAGAAAAGACACCGAAAAGCTTGGAAAAGTCCGAAAATTTGTATAAATTAAGTAACGGACCCTTCCGACATATTGGAATGGGTAATTCGCAAAATGACAACAGAAGACCACCTAGATATCCTTTTAAAAATTTTAGATAAGTAAACGATGGAAGTTTTAAACGCACTGCAGCTTAAACAAGGAAAAAAAGCTCAATATAATAAAATGGGTACGATCACTCAACCCATTCAATTTATTCCTCGTGATGAAAAAGATACGGATTGGGCTGCTTGGAATTTAGACTGGCATGAGTGGAGAGGGTTGATGCAGATAAGAAGAAATGCTCAGCGTTTAATGAAGAATTATAAACTGGCAAAAGGAATTATTGATAGAAGTGATTATATAGTTGAAAATAATAATGAGTATCGAGAATTAGTTGACATACTTGCAAAAGAGGATATGTCGGCTCTTGATCTGAAATTTTATCCAATTATTCCTAACGTAATAAACACTCTTTGTAGTGAATTTGCTAAACGTAACACTAAAATTACTTTTAGAAGTGTCGATGAGTTTTCATATAACGAATTGTTAGAACAAAAACGTTCGCAGATTGAACAGGTTTTATTTGCTGATGCTGAGAAAAAACTGATGGATAACATGATTCAGCAGGGTTTAGATCCTGAAGATCCAGAGGTACAAAAACAAATAGAGCAGCAAACATCCCCGGAGAGCATGAAAACACTTCCTGAAATTGAAGGGTTTTTCAAAAAGGATTATCGTTCCATGGTTGAGCAGTGGGCAGAACATCAGTACAAGGTAGATGTTGAGCGTTTTAATATTGATGAATTAGAAGAGCGCGCGTTTAGAAACATGCTAATCACTGATCGTGAGTTCTGGCATTTCAAAATGATGGAAGATGATTATGACATCGAGCTATGGAATCCGGTGCTGACGTTCTACAATAAATCTCCTGAAACGAGATATATTTCCCAAGGAAACTGGGTGGGTAAAGTAGACATGATGAATGTGGCAGATGTAGTTGATAAATATGGCTATTTAATGACGCAGGATCAATTGGAAGCATTAGAAGCAATATACCCTGTCCGATCAGCAGGATATCCTCTACAAGGGTATCAGAATGACGGATCTTACTATGATGCTACGAAGTCTCATGACTGGAACGTAAATCAACCGGGATTAGCTTACAGGCAGTTTGTTTCCATGTCGGATAATTTTGGAGCTAACGGAGGGGATATTGTAACTTGGATAATGGGGCAGAATGAAGATTATGTGGATGCCGGCATGTCATTCCTGCTTCGTTGTACTACTGTATATTGGAAAAGTCAACGTAAGGTTGGGCACTTAACTAAAATTAAAGAAAACGGGGAAGTTATCACGGATATTATCGACGAAGACTATAAAGTTACCGATAAACCTATGTATAACACAACCTTGATGAAAAATAAAAGCAAGGATAACTTAGTTTTTGGTGAGCATATTGATTGGATTTGGATCAATGAAGTTTGGGGTGGTGTGAAAATAGGTCCTAATCACCCTAGTTTCTGGGGTCAGAAGAACCCGGGTGGAGTGAACCCTATGTATATCGGTATCGATAAAAACAGAGTGGCTCCGTTACGTTATCAATTCAAAGGAGATAAAACCTTTTATGGTTGTAAGTTGCCGGTAGAAGGAGCTGTGTTTTCTGATTACAATACACGATCTGTAACATTAGTTGATTTAATGAAACCTTTTCAGGTTGGTTATAATATTGTGAATAATCAAATTGCAGATATACTTGTAGATGAATTAGGTACAGTGGTGATGTTTGATCAGAATGCTTTACCGCGTCACTCTATGGGTGAAGATTGGGGAAAAAATAATTTAGCTAAGGCATATGTAGCTATGAAAAATTTCCAAATGTTACCCTTGGATACAACGCTTGCGAATGCAGAACACCCTATTGCTAATCAGGCATTTCAGCAATTAGATTTAGAACAAAGTAAACGTTTGTTGAGTAGGGTTAATTTGGCTAATTATTTTAAACAAGAAGCGTTTTCTGTAATTGGTGTGACTCCTCAACGTATGGGTCAAGAGATCAGCAGGCAAACGGCAACAGGAGTTGAACAATCCGTTAACTCTTCTTATGCTCAAACAGAAACTTATTTTATACAACACTCGGATTATTTAATGCCTCGTGTGCATGCGATGAGAACAGATCTTGCACAGTTTTATAATTCAACTAAACCATCGGCAAGACTTCAATATATCACTTCAAAAGATGAGAAAGTAAATTTTGAAATCAATGGGTCGGAACTTTTATTAAGAGATTTAAACGTTTATTGTACAAGTAAAGCTGTAGACAGAGCTCTTCTTGAAGAATTGAAACAACTTGCTGTAGGTAATAATACAGGTGGTGCTACAATTTACGATTTAGGTAATTTAATGCAAGCAGATTCTATAGCAGAGGTAACTCATACTTTAAAAAGTATCGAAGAAAAAGCATCTGCGGCGAATCAGGAAAAAATGCAGCATGAAGAAAGACTTAAACAAATGGAGATTGATGCTAAAGCTGAGGAACGTAAATTCTTACTTGATCATGAAGCTATGGAAGCAGAGAAAAATCGTAGAAAAGATATTTTTGTTGCTGAGATTAGAGCTGCTGGTTATGCTGCAGGTGTTGATAAAAACAATAATGGGCAAAATGATTATCAAGATTTCTTAGATAAAATGAATGCCAGTGACGAATTTCAACAATCAATGACTTTTGAAAATGAAAAAGAACAAAATAAGCAAACTTTAAACAACGATAAGCAAAAAGTGCAAAGAGAAAAGATGAATAATCAGGTTAAATTGAAAGAACTTGATCTTCAAATAGCGAAGGAAAATAAAAACAAATTTGATAAACCGAAAAAAGAAACTCCAAAAAAGAAATAATCAGGATGATTTATAAATTGAAAAAAAGGATTTAAAACATTTCTATGTATAATATGTAAAAAATCTTTTATTCGATTGAAATAGTTAAACGTAAAAAAACTTTTTTGATGTACTTTCGTGTTTAGAGTAGTAAAAATCAGCGAGATAAACCAACAAAACCAACATAAAAAATGAGCACCACTACCACAGTAAAAGAAGAAGATGTAGATTTACAGGCTATACTGGGAACTCCGGGAGCAATACTAACACCTTCTGAAAAAAAACCAAGTTTATTTTCTTCTGCTGGAGATATAAAAACAAAAGAGTTTCTTGATGGATTGTCTAAAAATCCCCCAACAGGAGCACCTCCTGCTGATGACGATGATGATAAATTAACTCCGGAAGAGAAACAAGCAAAAGCAGATGCTGCTTTAAAAGCTAAAGAAGCAGCTTTAGAAAATGCAAAAAAAGGTACAGAAATTTTAGATGGAATTATTCCGGGAGCTACAACATCAACAGATGATGACGATGATGATGCAGGTCAAGGTGGTGCTGGTGGTAGTGCAGCAGGTCGTAAAAAAACACAAAAAGATGCTTTAATTGAAACTGTAAAATCTTTAATTGAGGAAAAAGTATTATTTCCTTTTGATGGAGAAAAAACGGTAGAGCAGTATAGTCTGCAGGAATTAAAAGATCTCATTGTTAAAAACTTTGAATATAAACAAGAAGAGTTTACTAAAAAGTTACCTCTTGAATTTTATGATTCGTTACCAGAAGAATTGCAATATGCTTATAAATATTATGCAGATGGTGGTAAAGATTTAAAAAGTGTGTTTAAGGTTTTATCTCACATGGAGGAAAACAAACAGCTTGATACTAATACAGAAGAAGGTCAAAAACAAATATGCCGTCTTTGGTTGACTACTACTAATTTTGGCACTCCTGAAGAAATTGAAGCTGAGGTTAACACATATGCTGATCGTAAAGAATTAGATAAAAAAGCAGTTCAATTTAAACCAAAAGTTGAAGCTAAAACAGCGGAGATTTTAGAAACGCAATTAAAAAAACAGGAAGAATCAAAAGCTAAACAACAACAAGCTGCAAGTAAATATGTGGAAAGTTTAGTTAAAGTTTTAACTCCGGGTGAAATCAACGGTTTAAAAATGGATAACAAAACTCAGGAAATGATTTATACTGGTTTAGTTCAACCTATTTATAAATCTGTCTCTGGAAGCAATACAAATTTATTAGGACATTTACTTGAGAAATATCAATTCTTAGAACCTAATCATGCACTTATATCTGAAGTACTTTGGCATCTTGCAGACCCTGATGGTTTCAAAGCTAAATTGAAAGAGCAAGGTTCAACTACACAAGTTGTAAATACAGTTAACAAATTAAAAATCGAGCAACAAAGTAAAAATAATGGTGGAACTATAGATGACCAAGGCGATGCTTCGAGAAAAAAAGTAGCAGCAAATGGTGAAACTAAAATTCCACGAGGTAACATATTTAGAAGAGTATAAATAATAACAACTAAAAATAAAAACAAAAAATGGCAACTCCTGTATTGAACAATGGTATCTTCCTGAGAGATACCAACTATCAAGCGAATTCTCACGTTGATTCTTATCACTTGATGAATATGCTAAAAGATGCTGAGCCGATGGATTTAGGTCCTGTCGATATTTGGGCAATGTCCCAGAAGGTCGAGATGCCCCTTTATCAATTATCGAGCTTTGGTGGGAAAAATGTTATCATGGTCGACAACGCCCGTGGTGAGTATAAATGGCAAACTCCTGTTTCGCAGGATTTACCTTATATTATCGAAGACATTGAGCCCAGCAACACTACAAAAGGTTTAGATGGTCAAACATTTAAACTTAAATTAAACCGTCGTGAATTTGGACATGGTGATATTTTCACTTATGACAAATACAATGGTGCAGAGTTTTATGTTACTGCAGAGGACATATTACCTACCGGTGATGGTTATATTTACACTGTACGTTTAGTGAATAATGACAACTTCCGTTTCTTAGATAACAAGTATCTTGAAAATGGAACAAAATTATTCCGTGTAGGTTCTGCTCGTGGAGAATATGGAGAACGTTTCTCTGATATTATGACTCGTGCGGGCTTCCGTGAGTTTTATAACTTCGTAGGTGGTGCTCAAGCACACGTTCATTATTCTGTTTCATCTCGTGCTGATCTTCAGCTTAAAGGTGGTATGACAGCTAAAGGAACTGTACCGGTTACTGAAATTTGGAGAAATTTTGACCCAAATTTAGATCCTTCAATCACAAAGATTGAAGACATGGCTAAATTAATGGGACCAAAAGGAATGACTAGAGCGATGGAAGAAGGTACATTAAGTCGTACTTTCCTGACAACTTTAGAAGCAGCCCATTTATCGAAAATTGCTAATGATATCGAAACCTACTTGATGTGGGGTAAAGGTGGACGTATTACTCAGGATGGTCCTGATGATATGCGTTTATCAGTGGGTCTTTGGAAACAGTTAGATAGCGCCTTCAAACGTGTTTATAATAAATCAAACTTTACGCTTGATTTATTCCGTTCGGAGTTATATAATTTCTTTGCAGGTCGTGTGGAATTTGATGGTCCTGATCCTAAACGTAAGTTACTTGTTCAAACAGGTATCGGTGGTATGCGTTTAGTAAACGAAGCTATCAAAAATGAAGCTGGAAATGCAGGTCTTGTTATACAAGCGGCTACAGATAATGGTATCGGTGCTGTTACAGGAAAAGGTATGGATTTAGGGTTTGGTTATGCTTACACTAGAATCATAATTCCTTTCTTAGCAGAATTGGTATTTAAAATTAACCCTGCTTTTGATAACATTCATACGAATGATATTGAGAATCCTATCATCGATGGTAATCCGTTATCTTCTTACAGTTTCATCATTTTTGATGTTACTGATAATACAAATGATAACATTTACTTGTTGAAATTGAACTGGGATAATCAATTACGTTGGTGGTATCAAAATGGTACGATGGACTATATGGGTCGTACTAATGGTTTTGCTTCATCTGGTAACTTTAACGGGTACCGCGTAATGATGGAACAAACAATGCCGGCAATTTGGGTGAAAGATCCTACTAAGGTGTTGAAAATTGTGATGAAAAACCCTATTACAGGGCAGTCTCTATAAAAACTCGGAGCTTCTGTTGGTCTTGCATACACCAGCAGTTTGCTTCTTGCCTGCACACATGCATGTGACTCGAAAGAGGATTGGTTTGCAGCCGATTGCGGGAACAAAAAGTTAACCAACAATAAATAAAATGAACACAGAAGCAGCAATACAAACAAGAACTAAATCGGGAGCTATCGCGGTTAGACCTTATTTTGATCCCACTATAAAAAATATGGGATTAGAAAATTATGGTTTAGTTGTACAAGATGGTTGTCTTCAAACTGAACAATTAACCTGTATAGAGCAAAACGGAACCAAAAGGTATTTGACCGGGTTGAATGAATTTGCTCGTGAAGTTTTGCAAATTAAGGATGAAAAAAAGAAAGAAGCTGTAATTAAAGAAATCAGAACAAAAGTTATTTTTCTTGAAAAAGCTTATGGGTCTAATGTAATCGATATTGCAGATAAAGCATTTTGGGAGAAAGTTAAAACGGTCCATCCTTCTAATGATAAATTTTGGGATAAAGTATTAATCAGTGTTGGTAACGAACCTGTATTTTTAGATCCGGAAAAACCTGAAGATTTAGTTAGGCTTTGTGCAATTGAAGCTGGTGGGTTTTCATTAATTGCAAAATCTTTAGATGAGGCGCGCGCGCGCAGTACCCCTCCTAAATTTTATTTAGATAAATATGAAGAAACTGCTTCAACTAAAACTGAAGTTAAAAAACTTCGTAATAAAGCTTTAGCTGCGTTACAAGAATTATACGATACAGATACTAACAAATTATTCTATGTTGCAAAGGTTGTAGATGGAAATAGTGCACAGTATCGTAAAACAACCCCTAATGATGTAATGTACGATAACATGGATCGTTATATTACCGCTCAAGGAATTGAAGTTTCTCCTAAGAGAGCTGCTAAAACATTCATTGAAGCTTCTGAAATGGATATGGAAACATTGATTTTAAAATCAATTGTTAGAGATTCTTCTTTTTATAAATTTATTATTTTAAAAGGAGATGGACATTTCTATGATGCTAAAGGAAACAATCTTTTAGGAAAAAATCCTGAAGAAATTCTTGAGTATTTAAAAAATCCTATGAATGCTAAAATACTAAAATCTTTAGAAGAAGATTTGAAAAAACACTGGGCATAGTTAACTAAATAATAATAACCAACAATCAAAAAACAAATCAAAATGAAAAAAAAATCGTTAAAAAAAGCAGAAACAGGTGGGATGGCGAATCCTAACCAAAAGGTAAGCACACAAAAAAGTGCAACAAAATATACCGGTGGTAAAAACGCAAATGTAGCTGTAAAACCTAAAAAGTAAATAAAGTTGAACAATCAAGTTTTACAACTAAAAGTAAGACAAAGTCTTAACAAACTTGCCAGCAATGATTATGATAACATAGTCTGCTGGCAGATTGTTGAGAAATTCAATAAAGTTCAACCTTTGTGGACTAGAAAAAATCTCCATGGTTTAAACGTAAAACAAGAAGGTGATGAACAGTCTACAAGTAGAATTGATGATTTTCAAATTTTATTAACTACATCTCCTGTTTTAACTGTTGCAGATAGAGGTGATTTTTACGAAACAGTTAACATACTACCTCAAGATTATTTGAGGTTTAAACGTGTTTCTTGTAAAGCGAAAAGTGATTGTTGCTCGGAAAGAAAGATGGTTGTTTATTTGGGTGAAGCAGGTAATCTTGATTTATTGCTTCGAGATAAAAATAAGCAACCTAGTTTTGAATGGGGAGAAACTTTTGCAACATTTAGTGCGGATAAATTACGTATTTATACAAATGCTCAGTTTGAGGTAATAGATCCTACCTTAACTTATTACAGACAACCTCGTAGAATTGAAATAGCAGGTTGTAAGGATCCTTATACAGGAATTACTCCTACAACAGATGTAGAGTGTGAATTTAAAGATGATATTGTTGAGCTTTTGATTGAAGCAACAGCCGGTGAATTGGCAAAAGATATTGAGTCTATAATGCAAGCTCAAAGAGCTGAGCAGAACGTAGAAAAAAATAATTAAAATTAATTTGGTTTATCAGTAAAATTTTTGTATATTAAAATAAATTGTTTGTTTGTTTAACTTAAAAATCGAAAAAAATGGCTTATGACTTACATGCCTTTGGCAAAGTGTTCGTAGGAACACAGGTTAGTGGAAGTGGTGCGGGACAAAATCCTAATCCTAATTTAAGTAACGGATTCGTTACTACTGCTGGTATATCCACGGCAAATTTAAACACAACTTCACCTACTGCTAGTTTAAACTACGGTATAGGAAGTTTTGGTATGTTTAATAAAGATACTTGGAAATCAGTAACATCTGCGAGTGTATCGGGAACATGTTGTTCTCTTGTACTTGCTTGTGCTGGTTTGTATCAAAATGATAAATTATCTCCTTTTATTGGTGGAATGAATGAAACCAATAAATCGAAATATATTAACCCTAAAACGGTAAGTCATTTCTATAGAGTTGATCCTTGTACTCCACAACAACAAATAGTGCATGTTGGTAATACCAAATACACTAAAACATTAAGTCCAAATGATCCGGCTTGTTGTTTTGAATTCTTGTGTGGAGAAACTTATACATTACGTATAGATATCAAAGGTTCACCTGCGCTTCGTTTTTTAAATCACCAGTTATATCGTAACATTGATTTTTATACCGGTTGTTGTTCTGGTCCTGTACCTACAGATGTTGACTCAAGTTTAGTTATGATAGGTTGGGCAAACTACATTGTGGGTGATCCACTATTATCTCAATTCTTGCAGCCTATCGTTTATGATGAAGCAGGTTTAGCATGGTATGCTCCGGGAACTGCTGGTGCTCCACGTACTTGGGATCAATACGTTTCTCCGGGTCATACAAATGGTGCATGCGCTGGCTTACGTTTACTTGGTGCTTATATTGATACTCGTTTCAAAGATTGTACTTTCCAAGTAAGTGATTTCTTTGAAAAAGAACCTATTAAAATCTACGTTTCTATGGTAGACTTTACTGGAGACCCTTGTACTTTCGAAGGAATTTGTGTAAAAACAGAATGTCCTCCGTTACAAGGAATGGGTTTTGGAGAACAAGTTTTACGTGATTTGATCATGTCTGAAAACTATCGTCAAAACTATTTCCGTTCTGGTTCGGATTTCCGTATCAGGGAAGTAACTGAAGGCGATCAGCTTTTAAATGTAATTAGCCGTAGTGCTTTCTATACACGCTATGTGTTGTTACATAATATAACCCGAAACAATAACCCTACCGGTGTTTTTGATAACGATCAATATCGTTTAGAAATCATCACAAATGGTCCAAACACAGCTTTTGAAAGCTTTATGAGCAGTTGGTTAGGAACATGTAATGGTTGTACAACATTACAAGTAGATGGTTGCTCACCTTGTACTCCGATAGCTCCGTAATAGTTTATTAATTAAACATAACAAAGGGAGGAAGGATTCTAAAAAAATTCCTCCTCCTTTTTTGTTTTTAAAATATTTTACATTGTCACAGCACGTATTAAGCTTAGAAGCTCCCGATACATTGAATCGCTGCCAATTACGATTGGTAGATACATCGGTTTATAACCAACAGGTAAACGTTACTTGTCCAGATTTGCAAGTGACAGTGCCGGGTTTTAATGTTGCTGTAGATATTCCTGTTCAACCCGGATTTATTTTAAATTTAACCGCGTGTGATCTTAAAATACAGAAGAATGGTTGCGGGACAACTTTCGATAATCTTCCTGATGGTATTTATATAATTAGGTATAGTGTTGCTCCTAATAAATTTGTTTATGTGGAGTATAATTATTTGAGAGAAATAAATGCTTTAAATAAAGTTTACAAAATTTTGTGTTCACTTGATGTTAGTCATTGTGAACCTCCAGCTAAAGTTAAAGCGAAATTAGAAGAATTAAATTTGATAAGAATGTATTTACTTGCCGCAAAAGCAAAAGTAGAATACTGTCATAAACCAAAAGAGGGTATGGATATTTTTAATTATGCTGTTAGGTTGTTGGATAAAATGACCTGCAGCACTTGTGTTTAAACCAACTAAAACCAACATAAAATGTCAGCAATTTGTCCGAACTGCCACGCTAAATTAGGATGTGGATGTCAATTAAGAAGAGCTTCAAATGGAGCACAAGTTTGTGCTAACTGTATTGTATCTTACGAAAATAACTTGAATGCTCAACGTCAACAAAATACACAGGCACCTCAAAACAACGGAGTACCTTTAATAGAATCAATAAAACTTATCCCTTAAAAGTGCCAACTACTCCAAATAATTGTCCTTGTCCTACAGGTTATACACTAGATTCTAGTGGTAATAACTGTGTCAAGACAGTAACATCAGCAGCTGTTTTAAGTAGTACTGTTTATACTGTTGGACCCGGTATTCAAAATAGAAATTATGGGAGTCAGGGTACAGATTTTTACGCAGATATAACTAACAATGTTTATCCTATTATTGTAGATGAACCTAACAATAGGTTTAAAGATGCTACAGGTAGTATATTAGCTGTAAATAATAACGTCACAAACTTTTTTTGGGGAGTTTATAATGCATCGGGTCCTGTTCCTCCTTATTATGGAAGATTAAATGCTTGTGGGGTATGGACAACAATTCCTCAAAGCATTAGTACAAATTTTGAATCTTATCCACTAAAAGAATGGATAGGATTTAGTGTTTGTGTGAATATACCTCAAACGGGTACTTATTGTATTGGTTTGGGTGCCGATAATATGTGTAGGTTTAAATTAGATGGTCAGTTAATCGTTGATTTAAGCTTTTTAGAAAGTATTTCAGGAGGAATGACTTGGCAATTTAACAAGTGGCACGTATTTCCAATTACTTTACAAGCGGGTACTCACATTATTAGTTTAGAGGGTTGGAATTATGAAAGTGATGCTGCTTTCGGTGCAGAAATCTATAATGCAACGCCTGCTCAATTAGCAACAATTGTAACCCAGTCTGCATTAACTGCAGTAACTGTTTTTTCAACATTTGATAAAATAGGACAAACATTTCAAACTGGTCAATCGAGTGGTTATGTCTGCCCTAGTGATAGTTGTAGTTTAAATACATGTACAGATGTTCCAATGTGTGTATGTTTAGAAACTATACCGTTGCCTTCTTGTTGCTTTAAATTAACGAATTGTTTGAGTGGGGCTGTAATAATAACTTCAGCAGATTTATCTGGTAGTATTGGAGCAGTTGTAAATATCGCAGAGCAACAGGGATGCTGGAAAATAACAAGTGCTGCAACTTGCGATGGAGCTGTTCCTACAATAACTGTAACACACACCTATGGTGGTAGTTGTAATGAATGTTTGCCTTGTTATATTTTAACTAATTGTTCTGATCGTAGTCAAACGCTTTCTACATCAACTGATTTAAGTACATATGTAGGTGGTGTTGTGCAGATAGCAGGTTATCCTACTATATGTTGGAATGTGACATCCTCTTCGAATTGCAAAACATTAACACCAGTTCAAGTAGTTAAATCATATGTTGATTGTACAACTTGTTTGTGTATTTCTTATTTACTTACAGATTGCTCGGGAGTTAATCCATCAATTATAACTAATACAAATTTAAGTGCATACTTAGGAAAAGTTATAAAAATAAAAAGTTGTGCTAATATTTGTTGGGAAGTTTCTTGTTCTGGTAGTAGTGCAGGCGCTGTAGATATTGTTTTATCACAAAGTTTTGATACATGTGATCTTTGTAATCCACCTATAGTTTGCCCTTCTCCTGAATTGTTACACAACAGAAAAGTTTATCCGGGTTATAATACACCCGGTTGTTCTCCAGAGTATACAGAAGAAGTGAATTGTGAATTTGCAAAACAAATTTTTAATATTGTAAAGAAAAGAAGGTATGGTATAACAGTTTGTTGTGATGAAGATTTACAGAAATATCAAATAAAAAAAGATCTTCTTGATTTAAGAGCAATTTATGATCCACAAGCATGTGTTGCTTGTCCTCCTAAAGATTGTTGCCCTCCTTGTGAAGTTATACCTCCTGTTATACCTGTACCGGTTCCGTGTTCACCTTCTACAGATATTACGGCAACAATTGTTATAATTACCCCTTGTGCTGATGATAGCGGTCCGGTTGGAGCAACTATTGTTTTTAATAATCCAACAAGGTGATAAAAAATTAGGATAAATGAATAAGTTTTATTATATTATATTAGCATGAAACCTACAAACTCAAGAAAAGAATCTTGTACTCCTACTTCTTCTAATTGCGTAATATGGCAAGGGAAAGATATTCCTTGTTTAAAAATATGTGAAGGTGATAGTGTTAGTGAGGTTGTTTTTGCTTTAGCAGAAAAATTATGTTGCATATTAGATATTTTTGATGTTAAAGATTATGATCTAGGGTGTTTAAACTTGGAACAGTGTGCTCCTGCAGATTTTGAATCTTTAATACAATTACTTATTAATAAAATTTGTGCATTAGAAAATATAACTCCTCCAACGAGTTCTACACAATCAGGTTGTCCAAATTGTGTAGTTCAAATGGCTCCTTGTTTTTATTATAATGATCCTAAAACAGGAGATCAAGTTGTTGAATCACAATTAACGGATTACGTGACGCTGATAGGTAATACTATTTGTAACATATTAAAAAATACAGGTACACAAGCGGGTCTTATAGGTAGTCAAGGTCAAAGAATTTCTAATCTTGAGAGACAGGTAAATAATTTACCTACATCAAACGGATTACCTCAAATTACTCCGGTGTGTGTTATTTCAAGTATTGTACCTGTTGATTTGGATAAAGTTGTAGCTGCTTTAGAACAACAGTTTTGTGAATTGCGTTCTGCAACAGGAACTACTACAGATATATTTCAAGCAATATCACAACAATGTGCGGGTTTAGATCAAGCGCCGGCTTTAGGTACTCAAGGTGGAACCATGGGTTCAATAAATGGTTGGAAAACAAACGTGCAAAGTGCGGCAGATGCAATTAATAATATTTGGCTTACTATATGTGATTTAAGGTCAGCGGTTACTAATATTAAAACAAATTGTTGTGCTACACCTTGTAATGGAGTTGCTTTGAGATTACAAGCAACAATGCCTACTTCCAATCAGCTTATACTATTTTTTACAGGAACAATTCCGGAAGGTTTGGTTCAGTGTAATCAGAATGGAACTCTATTTAAAATAACAGATCAATCAGGAAACGAGTTAGATGTTACAATAAATTTAATTGGTGCTTTAAATAATCCTTCTGGAACTCCGATTCAATTGGCGGGCACTCCAATAAATACAGTTGATGATTTAACTATATCTGCATCTGTATGTTTTAAAGAAGATTCTTCTGGAACAATTTGTCAATCTGTTTTATCTTACATATTTGTAAACACAAGTGTTTGTCCATTGGTTACTTATATTTCAGGATTAAATTCTATAACGTTTAAGTTTAATGCTGCTTTTGTAGCCACATTTGGTGTAGAATTATATGATAGTACCGGTAATACTTTACTTCAAAATGAAGTATTTTCTGTAGGAACTCCTGTAGAAATATCCGGAGTATTTAATGGTTTAGGTTTTGGCACAGTATATAAAATACTTGTTAGAATTATTAAACCTAATAAGACCACTGTTTGTCCTTTAACTGTAGTAACAACATTACCTAACCCTTGTCCTCCTTCAAATTTTGTTGAGGCAATAATAACTATTCCATAATGAGTTGCGGATGTAATAAATTAAATAAAAAACCTTGTTCTTGTTCTGTGCCTTGCGGGTGCGGTGATAAACCATTAGTGACTTGCTCACCTTGCGTTACCCCTCCTTGCAATAATGGGGACCTTTGTCCTGAAACGTTTAGTGCAGGCTGTGTTGTGTATACGGGCGATAATATCGTAGATGCAAATGGAGGAGTGATTGTTGCAAAAGGAGACAGGGTAGATGCAATACTTCAAAAATTAATCTTATTTTCAGTTAATCCGGGTTGTGCATATCCTTCATCTCCTTGTCAAAGTGTTTTAGGATTACAAAGTGTTCAAATTACTGCAACAACAGCTTCTTTTAAATGGCTACCTGTATTTACGGCTACACAATATCAGTTAGAATATCGTGCTTCAAATTCGACTACTTGGTTGGTAAATCCACCAATAGTAAATTCAACTACTCCAATGGATAACATAGGTATATTAGCTCCTAGTACAATTTATTATGTAAGGGTTAATAGCACCTGTCCTTCCGGTATGTGCACTTCATTAACAATATCAATAACAACACCAGCGTCATAATAAACCAACAATAAAATATATTAAAATGGCTTCAGTACCAGCAACAATAGTCGTAACAGTTAACTCAAATTATGCAGGAATGCATAGAATTTGTTATACCATTAATGGATCAGGAGGTTATACTTGTGTTACAGTTAACTGTCCGGGAGGAGGTGCAACATGTACAGTAGATATTCCAATTACTGTAGATAATGAAAGTTGCACACCTATTACTTTTAGTGGATATGAGCAACCGGGTTGTGAAGATATTAGTTCTACAGAAGGAAGAATTCCTTTTACTGTAACTTTTGTCCCTTCACCTAGTTGTAAAAAATACATGGTAACTTGTATAAATGTGCCTCTTTTGTCTGTTACTGTAAATACAAAGGGTTCTGGATATAATCCTTCGCTTCCTCCATCTGTTACATTTTCTGGTGGTGGTGGTTCTGGAGCAGCTGCTACAGCTAATGTGGGAACTGGTTTTATAATTTCTTCTTCTTTATCGTCTGCTGGAACAGGTTATATTGACGGTACGTATGTGGGTGTTCCTTTAACAGGTGGTACAGGAACGGGAGCTACCGCTACAATAACGGTATCAGGTGGAATAATCACACTTTATTCTATAACAAACGTTGGTAATGGTTATATAAATGGGGACTCTCTTATTCCTAATGCTGCAGCAATGGGTGGTTCTACTCCAAGTGTGAATGCACATATTTCTGTAAATAGTGATTTAGGTTTGGTTGATTCCGTTACTGTTAATGCTGTAGGTTCAGGATATACTTCGGTTCCTGTTGTTACCATTGCTCCACCTCCTTCAGGTTCAACGGCTACAGCAACAGCTGTATTAGATAAATGTCCTGCGTTTACTACAACAAATTGTGATGGTTCTATAGCGAATATAGGTAGAGCTGATTTGGGTAAGTCGGGTAATTTATGTTCGGTTACTGGTGGTCCAAATATAACTCCACAATTTTCTTCTGTGCCGGATGGAGATTGTTTATGTGATTGCTTACTTGCTACTTTTACTGTGAAAGGAGATAGTGGTTCAAGTACATTTGGTTATACTACTTGTGATGGAGTATATACACTAACAACATTGACCTTACGTAGTTCTCCTAGTAGTTTTACTGTTTGTGTTGTAAATGGTAGTGTTGGTATTGCTAATAGTGGAGCAGCACAAGGTGTTGTTACATATAATGGATCTTGTTAAGAAATAGGTCGCGGCTTAGTTGGTTAGCTTTAGACTGAAGCGAAGGTCCTGTGAATAAAATCATAGGACTTTTGCTTTAATAACGAATGAAAAATGTTAATTTTCCGATATGGAAATAGAATATAAAACCCCACTGGCGAATGCGCCTAAATACAGACCGACAGGAAAAAGCTTCCTGAACCCTATATTATTTTGCGCTTTTAAAAAGAAACATCCGGAACATAAAGAAGTAAAAAATAAAGATTTATCGACCGTGATAAAAACCTTTAATTCTTTAATTGCGGAAACGGCTTGTGAATTTAGGGATGGTGTAGAATTGCCGGAAGATTTGGGAGTTATTATTGTTGCATCATGTGTTAAAAAAGACGATTATCTTGATATTGAAAAATCAAGAAAAACAGGTAAAAGAACGGTGAATAGAAATTGGAATACGGATGGTTTTATTGTAAAAATATTTTTTATAAATAAACTTTATCGTCATAATTATAAACACAAAGAGTTGTGGAAATTTAAAGGGAATATGAATTTTAGAAGAATGGTGTCTAAGAAATTTCAGAAGAATTGGAAATTTTTTATTCAGGCTTCAGGTATGACAGGAATGTTTATACAGGCAAGTAAATTTATTAAGGAACGAAGAGAAAATTTAAAAGCTGAAAAAGCTCTTATATAAAATGGCAACAACAATAGGAGATACAATATCAAGAGTAAGAAACGTAATTAAAGCTGTTAAGGAAGATGCTTTCTTGACAGATCGTTTTATTTATTCTCTTGTACTTAAATACGGTAAACTTTATATAAAACGTTTGGATGATCAAAACAAAATCATGCGTTTTCAAAGTTTGTTTGAGGTGCTTCCTTGTGTTGAATTGATTGAGGTAGATAAAGTAGATACGTGTTGTTCAGGCATAATTTCAGGTTGTATAATTAAACGAACTAAAGATCGTTTACCTACGGTGATGGAGGGAAATTATGGTCCTTTATTTAGAACTATAAGTTCAATGGATGGATCCATTCCTTGTTTTAAAACATATCCTGCTACTTTTACACAAATGACAAATTCAACGAATTTTCATTATAATAAAAATAAATATTATTGGTATCAGGATGGTTATTTGTATTTGCCAAATATTGAATGGGATGCTATTCGTGTAGAAGGTTTGTGGGAAGATAGTATAGCAATGTATTCTTGTGATGAATGTAAAACTTGCACATTAAGACAAGATGAATTATCGCATTTTCCTGAATATTTATTTGCTGAAATAGAAAAGAATGTGAAAGATGATTTATTAAATACAATTCAAATTCCGAAAGAAGGGCTTTTGGATAATACAAGTAATTTAAGAGATTAAAGGATGTATAATTATACTGCAAAATATAAACGATTTGATCAACTTCTTTCAGAGGTACTTGTTGATTTTAAAAATTATTCTTTAGAGAATATGATTGAACCTCAAGAATTAGTGAAAGTCGCGCGCCGCGTTAACTATGATTTAGGTTTAAGAATTCTTCAAACTAAAGAAGTGTTATTGGAAGTTGAAAAAGGAACAGTTAAACTTCCTGATGATTTTTATACGATTAATTATGGGATGATTTGTGGTAGTTTTGAAGTAGAAGAAGTTTTACCTCAAGGAACGCACATTGTAGATAATAAGTTGTTTCCTGTATATAAAGAGCAGCCTGCCCATGTAGATACCTGTGCACCACCTGTTATTTGTTCTAAGTGTGATTGTAATCCTTGTGGATGTGCACCTACCCCTCCTTGTGAAAATGCTGAATTTAATCCTCTTGCACCTACTGGAGATACTTGTATTAAACCTCGCGTATTTTTAAATTGTAAAAATGAATGTTTTGAGCTTGTTCAAATAGTGCAGACAAGAAGACAAGTTTATAGACACTTGCTACCGTTACAGATTATTGATAATGCAGAGGGAATTGAGTGTGGTTGTCCGGGTTTATATGTTCGTAGTAAGGATCAGGCTTGGATTAAAAACGGATACTTATATACTAATTTGAATTGTGCTAAAGTATATATTAGTTATGAAGGTATGATGCAGGATGAAGAAGGTAATCTTCTTGTTTTGGATCATGAAATGATTAATGAATATTACGAATATGCTTTAAAGAAAAGAATACTTGAAAATTTGGTAATGAATGATGAACAAATTAATCAAGCAAAAATTCAACTGATTGAAAAGGGTTATGTAGAATCTCGCAGATATGCTTTAAGTATTGTTAACACTCCAAATTTCCATGAGATGAAAGAGGTGTTTTTGCAAAATAGAAAAGCTCAATATGCGAAATATTATAAAATGTTTGAAAGTCATCGTTGGTTTGATTATGGTTTAGCTCTTAATGATTTCAGATAATAAAAATGGCAGAGAAACCAAACATATCCACAAGACAATTTGATAAGCAACTTAATGAGGATGTTAGAGATTATCACTCAAGAAGTAATGCGTGGAGTTATGCTAGAAATGCTATCAATAATAGTGTTACTGGCGATTTAGGTGATTTAGGAAATGAACCTTCGAATTATTTTTGTACACAAGCTCCTTATAGTATTATTGGAGTTATCTATTTATATGGAGATACTTTTGCTATTTTTTCTACTGATGATACCAATTCGGAAATAGGTTTATTTACAGAATCAACTTGTACTTATGTAAAAATTGTAAATGATCCTTGTTTAAATTTTAATAGAACAAACCTGATAACAGGTTCCTCTAAAGAAAACTTTGATTGTTCTTGGCATTTATACTGGTCTGATAATAACAGAAACCCAGATAGAACTTTAAATATTAATAAGGTACCTTATATTCAAAATTGTGTTACTGTAAATAATTGTATAACGTGTACTGATACAACACAATTAGATTGTGATAAAATAAGAATGGCTCGTTTAGTGCAAGCTCCTTGTATGAGTATTAAAAAAGGAGCTAGTGGTGGTAATCTTTTAAACGGTTCTTATTTTGTTACACTTGCTTATACAATAAATGGGCAAAGAGTTACTGATTATTTTACTCCATCAATAGCTCAAGCTTTATTTAGTCATTCTAATGTGGCAGGATCTGTGGATATTGAGTTAAGTAATTTAGATAAAACATTTGATGAATTTGAATTAGTTATTATAAGTGTTATTAATCAACAAACACAAGCTAAAAAATTAGGAATTTATAATACTAGACAAACACAAGTTACAGTAGATATTATCGATAATAAATTAATTGATATTCCTATAGAATTAATTCCTGTGCATAATCCAATTGCAGATAGTTCAGATGCTATTTATGAGGTTGGTAATTATTTATTAAGAATAGGACCTACCGAAAAATTTGATTTTAATTATCAACCTTTAGCTAATCAAATTGTATCGAAATGGCAAGCTATGGAATATGCTGCAGACTACTACCGTAAAGGAGGTAATCAAACAGGATATTTGAGAGATGAAAATTATGCTTTTTTTATTCAATGGGTTTATGAAGATGGAGATTTATCTTCTGCATATCATATTCCGGGAAGAGCACCTAACTCTACCGATCTTCAAGTCGTTGCTGGTGCAGATGCTCAAATCGAAATCAGTGAAGGTATAATACCGTTGAGATGGATGGTTGAAAATACTGCGAGTTTGACTGCGCTTTATCCTCCAAATACTTTAGCTCCAGATGGTATAGGTACTTTATTATCAGAAGGTTTAATGGGTTATTGGGAATCTACAGAATTATATCCTGATGATAAACCTACCGTTTTTGGTAATCTTTGCGGGCAAGCAATTAGACATCATAAATTTCCAGAACAATCTTTACACACTACAGTAAGGCATTATAATAACACAAATAACACCATAAGAATAATGGGTGTCAAATTTGAAAACATAGTTCCTCCTGTAGATAATTCTGGTATTTTAATTCCGGGCATTGTTGGTTATCGTATCCTTAGAGGTAGTCGTGAAGGAAATAAAACAATCATTGCGAAAGGGGTCATTAATAATCTTTTTCAGTATGCTATTGAAAATAACACAAGTACGAGACAAGGTTTATATCCAAACTATCCTTACAATGATGTGCGACCGGATCCTTATGTTTCTACAGCAGATACAATTGAGGTAGGTTGTGTAGTTAATGCTACACCTAATGCGACGGTTTCTCCTGATAACTATACGTTTCATTCTCCTGATACAGGGTTTAGAAATCCGTTTTTATCAGTTAAGGAAGTAAAAGTTTATGGAGAATTAAATGGAACAACAGAAGGTGTATTCGTACAACCTGATAAACACCCAAAACATAAATTTTTAACTGATCTTGCATTTATTATTTCTGCAATTGCCGGTATAGGAATTGCTGCAATTGAGATGAATGGTGAAAGACGTACAAGTTATGTTATGCCTAGAAAGAGAGCAAATTCAAATTCAGGTACTACAATTAAAGATTCTAATGATATACAAGAAACAGTTGGAGATGTAACCTCAACGTATAGTTTAGTTGAAGCAGGAGATGTAGATGCTACAATAGATGGAGATGTTAACGCTGTAAGTTTGGGTAATAGTACCAGCGGAACACTGTTTACATTTCTACAAGGATTAGATAACATAACAAGTTCGAGTGGAACAAATGCCACTATGGATGCTTTAAGTGGTGCAGATACTGCTACAGGAAGTATGATTCCCGTTATAGATGCAGATAACACTACATTTTGGACAACCGGAGGTCAGTTAGTGCAAAATTTACTTGGATCTGGTCCTAATACATCTGGTACAGGTTATAATTCACAACTTACAACAGATACTGTAAGCTATGGCGAGAGTCATCCTGCCATGGATGGTTTAGGAATAACTCAAGAGCAAACAGCGGGTAAACTGGATAATATTCCAGCTTGGATTTCTGCAATAAATGGTTTTGTAACTTTTGTTTATTACTGGTCTCAAGGAACAGATGCTACTTTGGATTTAATTAGAGCTTTGTTACCTTATCGTCAATATGCATTACAATTTCAATCACATTGTTTTTACGATGGATTCCAAAATCCTCAAGCAAATAACCATAGAAGATTAATTACTGATTCTGCTTATCTTGATAATCAACTTCAAGATTATGGAGCTAATTTTAGAGTTAATAATTTGAATAGAAGTAAGTCTGTTATACTTAGTTCACAAACAGGTTTTAATAATACGTTAGCTACAGATAATTCAAAACAAACGGTAGGTACTCAGGGTGCTTGGAGTAACCCATTAGTTCCTTTTAAAAATACAGCGGCTTCACACTATGCTTCATTAAAAAATAGATTAAGAAATCAATATGGTCAAATTGGTGGAATACAACAAATACCAGTTGGTTGTGTTAATTTAGTTACAATAACTTCTCCAAGTAATACGTTTATAACTCCTGTTTTAAATGGTGGTGATACTTATGTTACAAGATACACTGAGAAAAATACAATGTTCTTTTTTTATGATTGGTTGTATGATCAACCAGATGGTTATGAGTTTGATTACCATATTCGTAAAATGCTTCCTTTTCCAACATACTGGATGAACTCTCAAAAATTTGATACAAGTGAGTTTATAAATAATTTGACAAGTACAATAAGTGGTGGTAGTGGTAGTGGTTGGAATTCTTTTTTACCTTCTGGGCAGCATGCTTTTGATAGAGGTGGTTGTACGGGTTTTTTTGAAGTAAAAGAAGCTTACATGTATTTATTTAATTCAGGTGTAAGAGACTTTTTTGTGGAATCTGAAATTAATACAGATTTAAGAGATTGGGGAGATTTGCCTGAACAAAGATTTTATGATCCTTATCAGTATACAGACTTGAATAGTTTATTTAGAGTGCCTATTATTAAGTCTGGTGATTATTATAAATATGATTACAGTTTAAGCGTATCGAAAACTTTTATAAATTTTATAAGTTGGGCTAATATTCAACCTATAAATTATGATCCAGCTATTTATGCAACTTGCTATACACATTATCCAAATAGAATAATTTATTCTTTACCTCAGCAATTTGAACTTATAAAAGATAACTGGTTAATTTATTTAGCGAATAATTATAAAGATTTCAAAACTCATGTGAGATGTGTTAAACCTATAAATAAAAGTGGCGCACTTATTTATTTTGATACGGAAAGTCCTATTCAATTTTTAGGGGTAGATGAATTACAAACAAGTGCAGGAACAAAAATAACTATTGGTGATGGTGGTTTATTTTCACAACCACTGCAGAATTTAATGACTTCTGATAAACCTTATGAATATGGTTCTTGTCAGGATAAATACAGTATCATAAGTACTCCAATGGGTTTATTTTGGATAAGTCAAAATCAAGGGAAAATCTTTCAATTACAGAACGGAATTCAAGAAATTTCAATGACTGATTTGAAATGGTGGTTTGCTCAATATTTACCTTATTTTATCACAAAAGATTTTCCAAATTTTCAACTCTTAGATAATCCTGTTATTGGTGTGGGATGTCAATCTATTTATGATAATGAAAATTGTTTAGTTTACTTTACAAAAAGAGATTTTAAAGTACGCACGGATATTACAGATGTTGTAACATATGTTAGTAATGATAACTTTTTAGTAAATGGTTCGTTACCTATTAAGCTAGGTGATCCTGCTTATTTTGAAGATGTGAGTTGGACTGTTAGTTATGATCCTAAAACAAGAAATTGGGTGTCTTGGCATGATTGGCATCCTACATTTTTAATACCGGGAAAGAATACGTTTCTTTCTGTTCTGGATAATACGTTATGGGTGCATAATGCTGTGTGTAATAGTTATTGTAATTACTATGGTGTAAATTATCCATTTGAAATTGAATATCGAGTAAATACTGTTCAGCAAGTAAATACTGTAAGAAGTGTTGAAATACAAATGGAAAATTATATTTATGATGCTAACTGTCATGACAGATGGCATGATTTAGAATTCTTTTTTGATGAGGCTGTTGTTTTTAACACAGAGCAAGTTTCAGGATTATTAAAATTAAATCAAACTCCAAATAATGATCCTTATGCTTTGTTAAATTATCCTATAACAAATTTTGCAAGTATTGATATTTTATATTCAAAAATTGAGAATAAGTATCGTTTTAATATGTTTGATGATATAACCGATGATCGTGGTGAGTTTACAAACGCTAAGCGAATGATATGGAATACGGCATCTAATGGTTATGCAAGAACGTTAAATTCGGCTAATTTAAACTATACGAAGGATCCTTTCCAAAGAAAGAAATTCCGTCATTACACTACAAATGTGCTATTAAGAAGAAAAGTGAGTGGAAACAGGAAAATACTGTTAATGCTTACCAATAATAAGGACTTGTATTCACCACGTTAATTATTTATATTTGCAGTACCTCTTAACTCCTACTAAGAATGAAAAAACAACTGTTTGAAAACCCACTTACAAAATCGTGGTATCTCCAATTTGGAGGATCTCCTGCAGATGCTTACAGTTATTTGTTCGGTGGTAATACTCAAAATTCTCCTGATGATGTTGAAGATGTGGATTATGAAGAGGTAAATGATGAACCAGAATTTAAGAGTGGTGGTTGGATAAAAAAAGCTATTAAACATCCGGGACGTTGTACACCGGGTTCACCTAATTATGACTGCCCTAAAGGAAGTCCTCAGTGGAATCTTGCACAAAGATTTAAGCACGGTGATTTACATAAGAAAAAAGGTAAAAAGGAAATAGGTGGAGAACCTTGTATCGAGTGTGGAGATGGGTATAAGCAGGAAGGTGGAAGCTCTTCTATTTTTAATTATGGGCAGTTTCCTGCAATGAAAGAGGGGGGTGCTGCAGCTTACTTAAAAGCAATTATAGCGGGAGCAGATAAACATTTAAGTAAAAAGAAAACTGGGGGTTCAACTTCTCCGCAAGGAGTGAGTATGGATTCTTTTTTAGCTGATCGCAATAATGACTTTAAACAATACCTTGCTAACAATGCAATGCGAAAATTAGCAGAGGAAGAAGCAGATCATGTTTCTGCGGCACATGATATGTTTGTGATGGCATTTGGTGGGGTTCCTTACTTTGCTCAATTCGGTACTGAAATGCCTTTAACGCAATCAGATCCAAATCAAATGCAACCTAATGTAATGCCAGCGAGTTATATCCCTCCTGACCAGTTAGCTCAAGGAACTCCAGTAACAGGAGTACAGCCTTCAATGTTTGATGTAATGTCTCGAAATATGCAAGCAGCATCTATGGCTCGTAATCCTTTGTTTAACAAACAACCTCAGCAACAACAGCAAGGAAATAGTTTTTCGCAATTTTTGGGTAATAATGGAAAGCAAATAGGGGAAGGTATTATAGCAGGAGAAACACTTACTACAAGCTTTTTAAATCAAGCTGATCAAAATAATCAGTTGAAAAAACTGAGACAAAAAACAGATGCTGATTCTATTTTCACACCAGTGGGTAGCTCTCGTGGTGATTATGATGTGAATAGTGGAATGCTTAGACCGAATAAATATGTACCAGTTCAAAATCAGGGGTATAAAGAGGGTGGAGAATATATGATGTCTGATGATGATATCAAACGAATTATTGAGGCTGGCGGCGAAATCGAGTATTTAGACTAAAAATAAAAATGATTATTTCAGGAATATATAAATTTACTAATCTAATAAACCACAGAGTTTATATAGGAAGTTCTGCTGATGTTTATTATAGATATAGAAATCATGTTTTTGGAAATAGATTCAGTAAACCTTTAAGACAGGCTCTTTTAAAATATGGAATAGATAATTTTAAATTTGAAATTCTTGAGATTATTAATAAAAAAGATTTTGTTACTATTGAATTATTTTGGAATAAATTATATGAAAGAGAACAGTTTAATTTAGATTTATTATTTGCTAAAGAATATATTGATTCAAATGGAAAAGATAAAAGATTTCGTGAATTGACTTATAACTTGAACCCGAAAGTGATTGGAGGAGGTGGTTCAAAATGGACTGAAGAGTCGAGAGAAAATTTAAAGAAAAAATTTAAAAAAGAAGGTCATATTTGTTTAGGTAGGAAATTTTCTGAGGAAAGTATAAATAAAATGAAAAATACTTTTAAAGAGAGAGGTGTTTCTGTTGGAAAAAATAATCCTAATTACGGTAAAAAAACAACCAGAGAGAAAAAAGACAGGGTAATTACATCATTTTTAAAAAGTGGAAAAGCATTTCCTTTTTTGGCAATAAATAAAGAAACAGGTTTTACAAAATTATTTGTTAGCACAGAAAGTTGTGCGGAGGAATTAAATGTTTGGAAATGTCAAATTAAAAGATGTCTTTCTGGTAAGTATAAATCGGCTGGAGGATTTGTGTTTAAGCGTGCTGAAATTCAAGATGAAGCTTGTATTGAAGAAAAAGATATTGCTATATTAAAAGAAGCAGGTATTGAATTTGAATATGTAGATGATATTATTTATTAAATAATAAAATGAAGAAAGTTAAATTAATTAAAGCTGCAAATGGTTTGCAAACTCCGGCATTCGCTACAAAAAACGCTAGTGGATTTAGCGCAGGTAATAAGCAATTTAATTATCCGGTATACCCTGCACAATTTGCTGAACCGCTTCTTGGTGTTAAAAAAACAATTCAACCTGTTGACAGAGAAGACGCTACACTTGAGGCAGAGCGCGGAGAATACGTAGTTATGGATGCTGATAATACAGGTATGCCTACTAATTTTAAAATAGCTGGTAAACGACACAGTGAAGGAGGAACACCTCTTAATTTACCACCGGAGTCATTTATTTTTTCTCGTGATAAAAAAATGAAAATTAAGGATCCTTTAATACTGAAACAATTTGGTATGGGAGGAACGGGTTCGGGTTATACACCAGCAGAGATTGCAAAAAAGTATGATGTTAATGAATTTAGAAAAGTTTTAGCTGATCCTAACTCGGATAAAATGCAGAAAAAAACTGCTGAGTTAATGATTAGTAATTATATGGAGAAATTGGCTAAACTCGCTTTAGTTCAAGAATCAATAAAAGGATTTCCACAAGGTATTCCTACCATTGCGTTGCCTTATATGCAGGCTAATAATTTTAATCCTGCAGATATATTTTCTGTTCAGGGAGATGAAGCAGAACCTGATCAGGAGCAAGCACGTTATGGTATGAATGTTATTCCAGAAATGTATAGAGATAAACTTATGCAATTTGGTGGTGGTGCCGGGATTAGTTCTTACAATAAAGAAATCCCTATGTTTCCGATCGGAGGAATAGGACCAACTACTCCTGAATCGGCAGGTATTGGAGATCAACCAAAAAAGGTAGAGCAAGTTCCGGAAGGATTTCAACATTTAAAAACGGAAGGTAGTAGAGAGTACTATCAAGTTAAAGGTAAAACAATTGATCCTGCTAAACCAAATACAACACAAACTTCTGATCCTAACGCATACTTTGAAACTATGAAAAAACAAGTTATGGAAGGTGTTAGTCCGGATGACTTGGTTAATAAAGGGTATATAACAAAAGATAATGCATCAAAGCTTTCTCCTTTTTATAAACAGAAAACCGTTTATGTAGATAAACCTGAACAAACAGTTCCTGCAGCACCGGCAACAAATCCTGCAAATTATAATCCTGCAACAAGTAGGGTTTCTACATTTCAGCGCGTTTTTACAAACAATGATCCGAATTATCACACATATAAAGTTCCAAATTTGAACGGTCAGGATAATAAGAGTGAGACTAGGTATTTTCATCCAAAGACAGGTCAGGAGTTAGATATGGATTTGATGGTTAAGAATAAAGGGAATATTGATAATTCAGTTTATACTGATCCAAATAGAAATTTAGATTACTATAGAGGTATTAGTAATCGCGGCACTGGTAATAGCACAATGCTTCCAAATAATCCTAATAGTAACACAGTAGTTACTGCAGCGCCAGTTAATAATGGTACGACTAAAATTAACGCGAGTCAAGGTTTTAAATTTGGTGGTGAACAGGCTCCGGAAAATAATAAAGGACAAATTGATATTCAATATCTTCCCAATAGAAAAGACGGTGGTGAAAGTAATTTTCAATTACCAAAATTAGCTGGTGGTGGACCTCCAGATGGGACACCTACATATGACGCGGGTGAAAGAGCAGTATTGAAAAAAATATTTCCTAATGCTGTATTACCAGAAGATATTGTAGAATCAAAACAACAAAAATCTGGAGTTGGTTATGGTAGATTCGATAAAAAACAAGCTGATAAAAACTGGGCATGGTATGGTAAACCTATAGATTGGGAAAATAAAGAAGAGGTTAATAATGCTCAAAATGCTTACAATAAAAGGTTGTACGATAAGATTATGGCTGCTAAGCATGATCCTGATTTTGCAAATAAAGTTGTAAAGAGAATTGGTTTTGATCCGGACAGTAGTGGACCAAATAAATTAGATAGTCTTGCAGGTAAATATACTGAAACGAGAGTTGATTTAGATGTACCCCCACCTGAAAAAGTTGCAGATGCTGTTGCAGCAGCACCTGTTGAAAGAGGAGCTCCTCCTATTAAACCAAACGCTTTAAAGGTACCACAACAACAAGAAGATCCTGCTAAAGTTTGGCTTCAGGATATTGTAAAAACTGCAGGTGCTTTTGGTGATAGATATCGTATTAATAAATATTTACCATGGCAGGCTACCTTTAATCCGGTTACTGTAGATCCTACTTTTTATGATCCTACAAGAGAATTAGCAGCAAACTCTGAGCAATCAAATATTGCATCAACTGCAGCAGGAATGTTTTCTGGACCACAAGCTTTGAATTCTCGATTAACTGAAATTCAAGGGCAAGGTGCTAAAAATGCGGCAGATATATTGGGTAGATACAATAATGAAAACGTTAGTGTAGCTAATCAATTTGAGGGTATAAATGCTAATATACTTAATAACGCAAATGAAATTAAAGGTCAGCAGGCTACTAATCTTTTTGATAAAACTACAATAGCTAATCAACAGTTTGATAACGCTAAAGCTATGGCTCGTCAAAACCTAAGACAATCTTTTATTTCAGCGATAACAAATAGAGCACAAACGCAAGCATTAAACAGCATGTATCCACAGTATCAGGTGGATCCTTCTTCAGGAGGTTTAGTTCATTTTACTAAAGGTAAAAAGTTAAGTCCGAATGCTGGTAAACCAACAGACGTAATGGATGTGGCTCAAGAGTATCTTAAAAAATATCCTTCGTTTTCTCCACAGCAAGCTTTTGAAGCAGCTAAGGTGAGTATGGGTGTTCATTCTGCAGCTAATCCTCAAGATGAGTGGATGAAAAATTATCAGGCAACAAGTGCTGCAGCTGGTCAATAAATAGTATTATCACCCAATAAACTATTTTTTGTATCTCAAATAACTTTAAAATAGTTTTGTATAATTAAAATGATATGAGTACATATATTGCTGGCATAACAGACTACATCCCCCAGATTCAAGACTTTCATCCGGACTTGAATCTTTATTCGAACGTTTTACAAAGTAAGCAATCGCAATATGATACTGCCCATAAACAATTAAATAGTATTTATGGTACCGCTTTGAATTCTCCGATGATAAGAGATTCTAACATTGAGCGCCGCGATAAATTTTTTAAAATGATAGATCAGGATGTTAAGAAAATATCCGGTTTAGATTTATCTAAAGAAGAAAATGTAGATGCTGCCATGCAGGTTTTTAAACCGCTTTATGATGATCAGTATATCGCTAAAGATATGACTTTCACAAAGCAGTTGCAAGGAGAAATGAATCGTGCCGAAAACTTTAGAACTTGTGTCGATCCTGATAAGTGTGGAGGTCAGTACTGGGAGGGTGGTGTTAGAGCTTTGAAATATAAAGCAGAAGAATTTAGAAATTCCAGTGATGCTGAGTCGTTAAATGTTAGTGCACCTAGGTATACACCACATGTGGATGTTATTGGTAAAGCTTTTAAAACAGCAAAAGATATGGGATTCAATATAACCAAAACTGATACAAAAGGTGGTTATATTGTTACTCATAAAAATGGTGAGGCATTGAGTGGTCCTTTATATAATTATTTTGTAAGTAAGTTTCAAGAAGATCCTGCAGTTCAGGATATGTATAAAACACAAGCTTATTTAGATAGAAAAGATTTTGCTAAATCAAATGCTTTCCAATACGGAGATGAAAATGCAGCTGAGCAAGCTTATTTAAGAGAAGCTTATTCTCAAATTGAAAAGGCTACACAAAACGAATTAAAGCAATCTCAAAAAAATTCAAAATTACTTGATTCTAAAAAAAGTATTATTAGTGATAAAATAAACAACAGTGGTGGTGTAAATGAAGATGATGCTTTAGTAAATGCTTATATGGCATTACAAGATGAGCAAGGACAAAATGAAGCTACTGTTCAATATCACGATAAAACATTAAACATTTTAGATAAGAATTCTCTTGCGGGAATGGATATTAAAGGATTAAGACAACGTGTAGATGGTGCTGTAGCTAATCATAAGTTTTTTCTTGATATGAAGGGTGCTGCAGATAGCTACTCTCAATTAAATAGTGAAGAAAAATATGAAGCTGATCCTTTTGCTTTGAATGCTCAACAACATAAATATGCTGTTGAATTAAAACATATAGATCAAGGTTTCCAAGCAGAAAAATTAAGAGCAGAACAAGAATTTAGTTGGAAAATGGCTGTTGCTAAAGGTCAAATTGTTTCTCCGGTAAATAGACAAGCAGACTATGTTGCTTCAGGTAATCAGGCGGGTACATCAACAAGTGCTGCAGCTTACGATGAATTGCAAGCATATCAACAAAAGAAAGCAGAACTTGGTTCTAAAGTTACAGGTGCAGCAGGTGAATATCTTAAACAAGTTTTCAATTACTATACGGAGAAAATAAAAAATGAACCGAATGGTGCTTTGCATTATAAAGAACAATTCAAAAAAATATTTGGAGAAGCTTATGATCAAACAAAACATACGGAAATTGAAAAATTAAAATCATATAATAATCCGGGAGATTTGTATTCTAAAGCAAGTGCAACTACTTTGGAAGATAAAAAAAGTAATATAATTAGTAATCAGGATTATGTACAGTGGGAACCTTTGAGAAAACAGATCAAAGATAATTCTGAAGTTTATAGCACTTTTGCAGAATTGGGTAAAGAAAATAATCAATCAATTAAAAACTATCAAGAAAACAAATTAACCGGTGATGATAAAAAATCTTGGAATTTATTTTGGAAAGAAGATGGAAGTTATGTTTCTCAACCTGAATATGAAAAACGATTAAGAGAAGCTATTTCTTATGGTGCAATTGCGAATCATGGACAGGATCCTGCAAACCTTTATAATAAACAGTTAGAGCTTTATAAAAATACTTATAGAGAAGGTTATAAAAAAGGAACTACTGGTGGTGCAGATGTACCGCTAGTTAAAAGTTGGCAAACTGCTCCGGGTATGGCTGCTTATGCTGAAGGTTTATCTTCAAGATTAATGTCTGGACACATAGATGCCGCTGATAAAGCAGATCCTATGTTTAAAGATTTTTCTAATGCTACAGATGCATTTTTACAAAATGGCTCTGTATTGGTTTCTCCGGGACCCGTGGGTACATCTGAGCAGGTAGCAACAATAGCAAAGCTTCCTGAAGAGACGAAAGACAAGATGAGTCAAATTGCAAGAACGTTTATAGAGGATGCGCGTAACGTTAGTTATAAAGCAAGTGATCCTAATAGACCTATTGCGAAATGGGAGCATGCAGCTGTAGCAGGAAACGACCCTAACATGGTTGCCATTACTGTTTATCCGAATGAAGGATGGGCTAAAAAATATGAAGGTAATTCGAAAAACCCGGGTATTACGTGGGATAAGAGTTTGTACCAAAACGGTATAACTATTTACATGAATAAGGATGCCGTGAAGGGGAATGCTTTCTTTGGGAAGCTAGAGCAGGGGAATTATAAAACAATGCTTAACATTAAACCGTACACTGTTAATCAGTATCCGGAAGGTGGTCAACTACAAGTTAAATCTACAAGCGGTGGTTATGAAGTACAAGGGCATTTGAAAACATTTGATAATGGTAAACAAGTTGTTAAACCAATTAGATATGCCTTACCTTTAGATGCTGATCCTGATCAATTTATTCCTGTTTATGAAAAGAAATTAAAAGAGGTACAAGATGTGAATTTTAATATGGAGCGTATGTGGAAGAGTTCGTTCCCCGGACCAGTTAAAGATGTTAAACAAGTGGATGCTCTTTCTCAAGCTCAATAATTATGGCAGAACCAGTAGAAGAGAATACACCCGACAATAAAAACCCTTTGTCACAGGAAAAAATACCCGTTCCTGCAGACAATCTTGTTAATTATGTTAAGACCCAACAAACAACCACTCCGGTAAACGAAAGGGTTAATTCTGAAGTAGCAGGTGATTATCAGAAAGGAGCTAAACCTGCCCCGGCAGATTTTTCTACAGAAGCTCATGTAAATGCGGTTTCTGATTTTTTTAAAAATACTGCTGATTGGGCACCTGATAAATTAGCTTACTCGAAACCATTTACGTATGGTGCGGGTTGGCGTAATATGAATTTTGACAGGTATTATGCATCGTCTGGTTTTAAAAAACTAGGTTTTGATCCTTATGCTGATAATGAAGCCGTTTACAATAAAAATACTTCTTCTTGGGCTGATATGAATCGCGCGCTTCCGCAAATTGCAAAAGGCGCGTGGTTAGGTTTTAAAGGTATGCTTACACCATGGTCTACGGATGAAGATGCTGATAAGCAACAAAAGATGTTTGCTATTGGTTCTTCTAGTCGTGGAGGTGTGTCAGGGTTTGTAACTAATTTGGGTTTGAATGCCGGTTACACGTTAGGTATAATTGGTGAGGCTGTAGGTGAAGAAGCTTTGTTAACTGCTGCTACTATAGGTTCATTGGGTACGGCTAGTGAAGCTACACTCCCTCTTATGGGTGCTGAGGCTGCTCGTGCTGGTTCCAGAATCTATGAAGGATGGAAAGGGTTAAACTCGGTGAAGAAAGCATTTGATGCTGTTAAAACAGCTAATGATGCTAGAAAATTATATGAATTAGCTAAGACAGGAACAAAATCTGTTGCTAAATGGTTACTGCCTGCAGAAACTGCAACTTTTACTTATGATGCACTGAAGGGGTTAAATGGTATAGATAAACTAAGCACCTATGCAAAAATTCACAAAGGAGTTGGTAGTTTTGTTAGAGATTTAAGAGAAATAAAAGCTGTAGCTTCTGAATCGGAATTAGAAGGTGGTTCAGTTCAAACAGAAAGAAATGAAGAGTTGATTCACAAGTTTTTCGAAAAAAACGGTAGACTTCCTGATGAGGATGAGTCTCAGAAAATATTTGAAAGTGCAAAAGAGTCAGGGCAATTAACAGCATGGTCAAACATGCCTCTTATTTATTTATCCAACAAATTTGTTTTAGATAATGCGCTTAAAGGTTTCAAACCCCTAAAAGCTTTGTTTAGAGAAGAGGGTGAACTTCCGGGAACCATTATCAAGGACCAAGCAGCGAAAGCAGCCGGAGAGAGTCCATATAAAGCTGTGAGTGGTTTTTCATTGGCAGCAATTAAATCTGGAATCAAACCTTATAGTTTATTGAAAGGTTCTTTGCGTTATGGTACAGCAAATTTAGCTGAAGCATTACAAGAAAGTGCACAGGAAGTTGTTTCTTCTGCATATAAAAATTATTACGATAAAATTTATGAAGATCCTGAGCTGGCTGGTTCACGTTCATTAGCTTCTTCGTTTGCTAAAGGGATGAATGATCAATTTACATCTCAAGGGTTTGATACATTTGCTTCTGGTTTTTTTATGGGAGGATTAATACAAGGTCCTCAAAAAGTTCTATTTGAAAAAATTCCACAGGCTTTTCATAAAATAACAAATCCACAACAATATCAGGAATACAAACAGGCTAAGGAAAAGTATATCAACAGTGTTCTTGAAGCAATGAATGATGTTGAATTGCATCCTTCAAAATATGTTAACGCTATACACGAAAATTTTGTTAATCAAAAAAGAGCAGCTACTTCATTAACTGAAACAGAACAAGATGCAGATCGTAAGGCACATAAAGATGCACAGGATGAAGCTATTTTTGATCATGTATACACTTTATTAAGATCGGGTCACGAACATGTTCTTACTGATCAAATTAAAAATTTAAAAGAATTAAAACCAAACGAATTAGCTGAGGCATTTAATAGAGATGTAGATGACCATGATTCTGAAAATAAACCTTTAAATGATAAACTGCAGTCATTTGAAGATAAAATTGGTTATCTTAAAAAAAGATATGAAACTATTGAAAAGCAATTTCCTAATCCTTTTGATCCTAAAAAAATAAATCAAGAAAGGGATCCCGCTGCTTATGAAAACGAAGCAAGAAATAAAAATGTATTCGATTTTTATAAAAAACAGATTCTTTTCTCTCACTATACTTTTGATCGCACTTTAGAAAGAATGAGGGATATTACAGCAGACATTTCTGCTAGTAAACCTTTAGAGAAAGCTTCGCTAACAGATGTAAGTTTACTTTTTGATTTACCTTCAATGGGTGAAGAAATAAAAAGTCTTAAAACAGAACTTTCTGCATACAATCAAAGTCCTGAGATTTCTACTAAAAAAATAGCAAATCAAAAAAGAGAAAAATTAGAATCTTTACAAGATTTGCAGGATAGTATTCATGGTTATATAACTGCTTTAAAATTACGTTCTTCTGCTGAAGTAAAAGCAAGCGCAAAAGATCAAGCTGAACTTAAAGCTAAGATGACTCCGGGCACAAGAGTTATTACAAAAAAAGGAGAAAATTTAAAAATTAAAGGTGTTCACAAAGATGGTCAAAGATTAATTCTTGAAAATAAAAAACTTTACAATTTTAAAAGTTTAACGTTAGCTAAAGAATCTAAAGTTGAAAATTTTAATATGGATGGGTTTGTATCTGAACATCTATCAATATTAAAAGATTCTTTTGATGGTTACATGCGCCACTTAGCTAGTGCTTCGAATGATCATATAATTGATTCGAAAATAAACAGTGCTTTTGATAAGCTTAAAGATTATTATGCGTTGCAACATGAATCGTTTCAAATGGCAAGTGCTATAAATGCATTAACTAATCCCGAGAGAAGTCGTGAGATATTTGGTAGATATGTTGAAGCTAAAAAAATTCTGGATGCTCAGCGTCTTGAAAAATTAAAAAAAGCTTTAGAAGTATTTATGCAAAAAATGGAGCATAATGATTTACTTAATGCTTTATATAAAATTGGTGTTTATTTTGATCCTTCAGAAATAGATTCTTTTATCAATGATAATAAAATACCGGACGCTTTTTATGATGCAGTAACTTCTGGAAAAATTGAAAAATCTTCTGATAAATTTAAGGAGATAGAAAAGGTTCTTGAAAAATATAATAAAGTAGTTCGTCCGGACGTTGTTGATAAAATAGAAAAAGAAAAAATTCAAAAAGAAAAAGAGTTATTAAAATCTAAACAAACTCCTACAGGTATTATTTACATTAGCAGACATGGTTCTAATAGTGATGATGCAGCGGGTGTTGTTTCTGGAAGCACAGCTCCTCCTTTATCTGAAGAAGGTAAAGCAGAGGTAAGAAAAGAACTTAAAGCTATTACGGATGAAAATGTACAAAAAGTAGTTTCTTCACCAGTAGTACGTGCAAAAGAGTCTGGAGAAATTATTGCTAAAAATAAAAAAGCAGAATTAACTACAGATGATAGGTTATCTCCTTGGAATGTTGGAGATGAGCAGACAGGTTTTGCTAAAACACCGGATGAAGACTGGGATAAATTATCTGCTTGGTTTGCTAATAATCCAACTGAAAAAGTTTATGCTGGAGTTGATGTGGATAGTGAAGGTGTTAAGTTATCTGAAAAATATGCTGGTCACTCGATGTTAGAATCATTCGATGAACTTAAAGATCGTGTAATACCTGCAATTAAGGATATTGTTAATAACTCGCCAGATGACACAGCTGTAGTTACACACTCTAATATAACTCAATTAATAAAAGCTTATGCAGAGAATGGTAAAGTAAATAATGATAATTTAAACCAATTGTTTATAACAAGCCCTCCACTTAGAAATGGAGAATTGTTACCATTAGAACGTAATGAGATATCTCCACTACCGGCAGCAGTGGTTGTAACTACAGAGCAAAGCAAAGAGGTTCCTTTTGATTTGGTGAATAAGTTAGAAAATATCACCAATGGTGAAGAACTTAAAAACTTTGAAAAAGAAATTATATCTAAATTGGCTAACTATAAAGAAGCAAATAAATTAGGTTTAGATGCTGATGCTATAGGACTTTTAATCGAAAGAAAAAAACAAGAGTTAGCAACCTTGTTTAGTTATGATGATGTAAAAGTTGGAAATGTTTTAACCATGGTAGATCCTAGATATGATTTAATGATTGTTCTTTCTAAAACAGCTAAAGAAATAAAATTAAGAAAAGTAGGAGAAGAAACAGGACCTGTTTTGGTAGTTAGAAAATCAACTTTGCATAGAGATGTTAAATATAAATATAGTGGAGAAATGGATGCTACAAAAGGAGGACCTTCTACAGTGAGTGCGGAAGAAAGTAAAATTTCTGATGTTAGTATTGATAATATCAAAGATTTATCTGAAGATGAAGAAGCTTTGAAAGAAGCTGAAACTAATGCTGTGAATAAAACTCCAGACCAATTAAAACAAGATTTAATCGATAAATTAGGATGTAAATGATAAACTGTGCAATTTCTAAAGAGCAACAACAAGCTCTTTACTCAATAATATACGGAGACCTATTAAAAAATCCTGAATCCTTTTCAGTAGAAAATTATATCCGTGGTATATACAGTATGATTAATGCTGCTAGTAACAATAGCAACATGGCACTGGATTATGCTCGTTTGGTCCCTCATTATTTAAAAATTGCAGCAAGTAGAAATTTTGATATTGATGACTTTTTATTAGATAAAGTAGATCCTAAAATTTTAAATAATCTTCGTCGTGAATTCAATGATGATATAAAAAATGTAGAAAAATACATTACCGGAGAAAAAGATGTTTTACAAGATTTAAAAGAAATTGAGCAGGAAGTTCAAAATGAATCTCTATCTACAGTTAAACAAGAAGAAATTCCTGAACCTTTACCAGCGGCAACTCCTATAGAAACAAGCTTATTATTATCTGATAATTCATATGAAACTCCGTACAAAGAAGCAGAGGAAATATCTCCTGATTTGAAGATGTATTCAGATTTAAAACGTCGTATTATCAATAACGTTCAGGAAGATGGAAGTGCCGTTATTCCGGAAGTAGGAAGAGTTTGGTTACGAGTTATGTCTACAACTTCTATTGAAGAAAAACACATGACACCAGATACTGTAAAATTAATACAGCAAGCTACAGAAAAAAGAAAAGCTGAAATTTTAGATGCCCATAATAAAGGGGCTGCAGTATTTGTAACAAGAGGTGATGGAGAATTAATTTATTTTGATAAAGAAGGTAAAGCTACCTTTTCTGATAATGGTAAACCGGCTTACTACACTTTTATCAACCCTAAAGTAGATGATAAGGGAGAAATAATTGTTCAGAATTGGCAAAAAGAAATTATTGATAATATTTCAAAAAATCAAAGAATATCTAAGGAAGAAGCGCGCGCGGTTTTTGTACGTCAGCTTAAAACTTTTAAAGCTATTCGTGAATATGTAAATAAAAATCCAAAAGATAATTCAGTTAAACTTAATTTGACTGGAGGTTACTTAGGAAGATTAGCAAAACCACTTGGAGATCAGAAAAATAATTTATCTGCTTTTAATTTTAAAGATACTATATTTTTTCCAAGACAAGGTGTAGAAGCAAAAGGAGAAAAAAATAATCGTTATTATTTTGATTTTCAAGGTGTGAGTGGTGTTCCGATCGAAAGACCTCAATTCACTCCTGATTTAGCTACCAAGTTATCTTCTGTTTTATTTGATCCATTAAAAATTGAAACACCAATGGGATTGGTTAATATTTCAATTCCAGAAAGAATCCAATTATTTAAACAATTTGTTTTAACAGGTGCAGATAGAATAGGAATCTTTCCGGATAACTCAGGCACAGGTATCACCTTAAAAAAATTCGGTCGTAAGATTGAAGGTAAAACGCAGGATGAACTTAAACAAATAGTTACAGATTATTTAACCAGATTAGTTCCTACAAGAGAAATTACTTCAGAACAAGCTAAAGGTAAAACTATTGTAGATAACTTAGACAATCCTGTTTTAGGTCAGGTTTATAAGCACACCAATGATAAAAATGCAGAAAGATTTTTTGTTATTGAACCTGTGAGACAAAATATTGTGAATGATTTATTAAAATCAAATGAGTATACAGATTTTGATATAAAAGATGGAATTATAAAATCAACAAAAAAACCTTATTCAGAATATATTCGAAATAATTTCTTTATAAATTATCCTTTACATTTAGATGGTGATGGTAATTTACAAACGTTGAACGCTTATTTTAATTTTCAAGTATCAAACGAAGAAAAAAATAAAGCGGAAGGTAAGGATATTCGAAAAGAAATTGTTGAAAAAGCAAAAACCGAAACTCCTAAAGAAAGCGGTGTGTTAGCTCCGGTAACTACTGCACAGAAAACAGTAGAGGTTATGAAAGCAATGAGCGCGCGCGATAAGCTTATAAAACTAAAACGAGATAATCCGGATAAGTTCAATAAATTATTTGGGCAGAAAACTTTAGAAGCTACTTTAGAACAGATTGATGAAGCTAAAAATTGGTATGAAGCACACCCACTTAGTTCTCATTTTCCATTTGAGCAAGCATTCAATATGGTTAATATTGATAATCCTAATTCGATAGCCACATGGCAGATGAACGGAATTACTTTATTTAAAGGTGCAGACTATTCTGATTTGTATCATGAAGCTTGGCATGGATTTACACAATCGTTTTTAACTCAAGATCAGAAATCTGATTTGTATAATGAGGTAAGAAGAAAATCAGGTTCTTTCACTGATTATAATGGTAATCGCGTTTTATTCTCTAATGCAAAAGATTTACAGGTAGAAGAATACTTAGCGGAAGATTTTCGTGAGTATATGTTGAAAGGTCAGAAATCAGAAAAAGGTGCATCATCTCGCAATAACATATTTCAAAAAATATGGAATTTCTTGAAAACACTTTTTGGAGTAAACAATGTATCTGAAATTGCTCTGGATGAAAAAGCAAATAAAACCATTAAAGATCTTTATGAAAAGTTAAGAGTAGGTGATTTGAATGATTTTACATTTGCTGTAGAGAATAGAAATTACGATACATTAAATAAAGGCATTCAACGAATAAATAGAGAAGAGCCGGAAGCTTCTTTAAATTATGAAAATTCAAAATTAATTTTTGATACTGTTGATTCTTTATTTTCTGAAGCCGCTGATATTTTTAATAGTGGATTGACTGAATCTGAATCTTTAGAAAAAGCTTCTCTTGAAAGTAAGGTTGATAAATCACCAGCAGAAAACGGTCGTTTACAAGAATTAAAAGGTCAGCAAACGTACAAATATGCTTCTACGCTATTTAATACTGTAGGTGGTTTACAAGCAGCTTATTCGCATGCTCAATTAAGATTAGCAGAGCAAAGAAATCAATTAGCTGAAAAAGAAGTTACTCCTGAAATTCAATCTAAGATTGATTTGTTAGATTATGCTTTACGAAATTTTGGTGACGTTGAAAATATTTCAAAAAATAAAGAAGATGCTGGAGTAATCGGTTATCACTTGTTCAAATCAGAATTTTTAGGTGAAGATTTACGTGATGAAATAAAAGAAGATCAGGAGTCAGAAAATCGTGAAGAAGAAGGTAAAAACTTTTATGATCGTGGAGGTAATGAATTATCAATTTTTGATTTAGCTGCCCGTGAAATTCTTTATATGATTAAAGGTTTGCATAAAACAGACCCACAAGGAAAAATTGAATATAATAAATTAGGTTTACCGGAACTGGTTCCTTTCCGTGAAACAACTGCACATATCGCGAGAACTGTTCAAAATATTTCTACAGCTGAAAAAATGTATGATGCTTTGAAGAAAGAAGGTGAAAGCTTCCATCCAATAAATCAATTGTTAGGAAAGTTAGGTCCTGTTTCTTATCAGGGTCAAAGTGATGCTGAGGTAGATAACTGGACTAAATTCTGGCAAACATTTAATAAGTATCGAATTCCTCTTGTTCAAATGAATATGAATGAGGTTAGGAAAGATGAAGATGGTAAAGAAATTCCTGTTCGATATGAAGTTAAAATTGGTAATGCAAATGCAGATTTCAGAAAGGTAGGTCAGAGATGGGAAGCGGAGTTTGCTATCGTTCAAAATAATCCCTATATCGCAAATGACGAACGTGGTAATTATCTGGACACCGAAAAGTTGTTGGGTAAATATCCTGATCGGAATTCGGTTAATGGTAAAGAGTTTGAATTCTTTAGAGACATGGGTATAAATTTAAAGAATACCAATGTAGTTAAAAAGGCTTTAGAGGATGCTGTAAGTAAAGGAGAAATTAAAGCTCAAGGATTCTATGATAATTTGAATAAACTTAAAGAGAAGGGCGTAACTATCCGTAATTTAGGTATTATATCGTCAAGTAACGATAAGCTTGGCATCAAGGGTGAGGGTGGTAACTATAAAAAGTTACAGGAGCTACAGGGAAGATACTCTGATGAGCAATCCGACTTTATGGTGACGAATGCTGCCGGTGATCCTCAATCTGAGTTTTCACAGAACACAACCTTGACACAGTTTGTTAAAAAAATGAACGAGGCTTCTGATTGGCAGGAATTAATGCAGGATCCGGCATCTCAACATTGGAACTTCATAAAGAGCGAAAGAATCAACGCTCCTTTTAACCCTTTTACTAAACGATCTATATGGATTAATTCCATGTTTAATTTTGCTGTGCCCGGGGGCATGCGAAAAGGTCCTAAATTAAATATTCAAAATTTAAGTGGTGTTACCCTTTTAAAAGACGGTGAAGCACAAGGTGAGGGTGTTATCTCAACAGATGCGGATGAGTACACTAAAATGATTTTGGATTTGCATTTGATGGTTGAAAAAGGAATGCCCGAGCTACCACGACATGCAGGTAAAAAAACATCATTATCGGTATTTGTAGGAAATGGTGGATTATATGTAGATACTGATAAATTTATTGATTTAGATAATCGTAATGTAGGGATGTCTGAAGCAGTTGATATGATATTTCCTTATTTAAAATCAGAACTTGAAAGGGTTAAAGAATGTCGTACATTAAGTAATTCGGTTCAACAGTATGATTTTGATTATTTAAAAAGAGGTTCGAAATTAGTTTACTTTGATTATTTAACTGATGAATTAAAAGATCAGTTGTATGGTTTCACCGGTGATGTTGATTCTTTTTTTGAAACTGAAGATGGTGTGGAATTAGCTAGAAGGGCTAAAAACCAAATGGCAGATTATTTCCAAAAGAAGTATGAAGAAAATAAATCAAAATTAAAACAAGCTCAGTATGTATCTTCAAGTTTGATAAATGATGTTAGAAATACTGCTGTTAAAAAAGGAGTGCCTGCTAAGTATATCACAGATATTGCTTTGATTGATGCAATTGTGCGATCATTTACATTGAATGCTTGGATACACAATATGGAATCAACAGTGGTGCTATATGGTGATATCGCTTTATATAAAGATTTTCATAAAAGAAATGCTGCTATAAATTCTACAGGAGATGTTTTAAGAACAGATAAAGAATTTATTGATTATCTGAATAAATCAAAAGAAGAAGGTGGATTTGGTGGAAAAATGTTTGCAGCTACGCGAGGAGTTTCTCAAGAAAATCGTTTGTATAATGGTATATTAAATACAGCGATTATGGAAGATGTAGAAGTTGCTTCTGTATATCACGATGAATATAATAAAGCAATCAAGTCTCCTGTAATAGATGCAAAATATGGAGATAAAGGAGTTAATGAAGCTGATGCTGCAGCATTTGTTGCATTTGATTCATATCGACTTTTTAGAAAATCTTTAAGTAAGTGGTCTAATGAGCAGGAAAGAATGTATCAGAAAATCGTTAAAGGTGAATCTATAAATCCATCTGAAGTAACAGAAACTTTCCCTACAGTTAAAATGGGTTACGATGGTCCTATACAAAATGCTCACTTGCCATTAGTGGCTCTGCATAAATTCGCTTTATTCCCACTAATTCCAACAGTTATCAAGGGAACTAATTTGGAGAAGCTGCATGATAAAATGATGCGTGAGGGTATAGATTATGCAACTTTTAAATCAGGATCTAAAGTAGCTACAATAGTTACAAAAGATAAACCAGATAAACTTTATACAGATAATAAGCTTCGTACTTTTAATGAAACACCTTTTACTCCAAACAGAGTATTTGCAGATTACCTTAAAGATCAAGTTGAAGTTTCTTCTAAGTTTAAAAAGAAAATTTCTTTTTTCTCTCAGTTAAGAAAATTAATTGATAACGGTTTAATGGAATCAGGTGTTCCTACGGATTTCAAATTAGCTTTAGATGTAAATCAACGTCGTGAAGACTGGGATAAACTAAGCGAGGCTGATAAAGTAAAAACATCAAAAAACTATTACTTACGTCAAAACTTTGTAAATAAACTTAAAGAGCTGGGTGAAGTAAAGAAGAGAGAATTGTTTCATGAGATGGGTTGGAAAATGGATAAAAACGGTAAACCAACCGGTGATATCAAACCATTGATGGAAGTGGTTTCTCGTGAGTTAAGTAGACGTGATCTGGCAGAACATGAAATAGGTTTTATTCAAATATTACCTAATGGTAAATTAAAACACAGTTTAGATTTATCGCAGTCTTCAGATAAAATTGAAGCAGTGTTAATGGCTATTGTAAACAAACGTTTAGTTCGTTATAAAGTTAACGGAGAGCAGCTTGCTCAAGTGTCGGCAGCAGGGTTTGAAAATCTTTCTTTTGCTTATGGTCCTGAACGTAAATTTGAAAAACCAACAGCTGAAGATTTAGCTAAATACGGAACAAATGATTTACCTACATATCATATAGGATCTAACGGTAAAATATCTGCAGCTAAAGTAAAAATAGCAATCCAAGGTGACTTTAAAAAACTGTTGGGTCTTCCTGAAGTCGAACAAAAGGCTTTTTCGAGTGGCATTTCACGTAGGGAAGCTTTAAACGATTTATTGAAGGACGAGAACTGGTTGAATACAGGAGATAACCGTAAGATGGTTACAATGACCGGGGCACGTATTCCTACACAGGGAATCAACTCTATGGAGTTTTCGGAGGTATATGAATTCCTTCCGGAAGAAGCGGGTAACATAATTATAGCGCCTACTGAGATTACCTCAAAATCTGGTACCGATTTTGACTATGACAAGTTACCGATGATGATGCCTAACATAGCAATTGTCAACAATAGAATAGCTTTAGCTAAACAGTATACTCAGAAGGAAGCTAGGGAGATGTATGATACTTTGTTGAAGTATAAAATCAATGAGGCTACCCTTAATGGTTTAGACAAAAATGAAGTCTTTTCATTGATGAAACCGGGGGTTTTCTTTGAGTTTGAGCAGGCAATGATTAGGTTGTTTGGTGATTCTTATATGGAGGACCTTAAAGCAATTGTTAAAGAAGATTATAAAATTCCTGAATTTGAGGAATTCTTTGAGCGTTTAAACGGTACAAAAGCTATCGAGAATCAAATTATTACAGCTATACGTGAAATATTAGAGCAGCCTGAAAATCTAGGTAATTTAATAAGACCTAACGATACAGATTTGGTTAAACCTTTAGCAGATCAAATGAAGCCTTTAGTTTCAGAATTTGACAGAAAACAGGGTGCAGGTTCGCATGTGCTGGAATACCTTTACAATTTAGCGGTCCATCAGGCAAATAGCGTTGGTAAAGATACTTTAGGTATAGGTGCGGTGGATAATACCTATAATACAATTTTTAATGGTGTAGGTGCTTATTTGAATCCGCAGTATAAAATCGGTAATGCTAAGCAATCATATAGAACAGAGTTATTGTTACCGCATAATAAATTAATGGTTAAAGGAAAACCTGTGGTATCTCTTTCGGGTTTAAAAGATGCAGCTAATGAAAATAGTATTTCTGAAATTATATCTCAGCTAATAAATGGTTGGGTGGATGTAGAGAAAGATGATTGGATTAGTAATATCCAAGGTAATAAACAATTGGCACCAATCATGTTGTATTTGATACAAGCAGGTGTTCCTTTGAAATCAGTTGTTTATTTTATTTCACAACCATTGGTTAGGGAGTATGTAAAACAACAAAAACTTTCTAAAAGTACTTTCGCAAAACCTTTAGGAAAAGCGCCGGCTAATCCTTTATGGTATAGAAGAAAAGCTTTAATGAGTGTATTGGAAAATCCTACTTTTGGTTTTGATATAGAAAAAAATAAAGATGGAAACATAACAAATAGCACTTTATATAAAAGCACTTTGCGTTATGCAGAAGGTATAAAAGATTTTTCTGAAAAAGAACTTTTTGATGGTATTAAAAATAAAACAGGAGAATATACAGATAGAGAAAAAGCGGCATTTCTTCATTTTATAGAAGTTGAAAATATTACCAAAAAGCTTCTGGAGTTAAAAATGGCAACTAACGTTGATACCAAACCGACTAGAACACTTCACGAAGCACAAGCTAAAGTACTTCAGGTTAATAAATTAAAAGGTGATAACGCTGTTCCGGGAGAGCTTATAGATAAGATATTAAATAATTCAGCTGTAGGTGCTTTTTATACACAAGAATTTGCACTTGATTTATTTGGTAAATTATTTCCTATAAAAAACAACAATGAAGTAAATGAGTTTATTGCATCTGTGCCTTTCGGTGAAACATTATCTTCTTTATTTTCTACACAAGAACAATTTGTAGAAGCTTTTAGAAATGATTTGATGAGTTATATTTTTCAAAATCAGGTCCGTCAGTTTGATCTTGACAAGGTTGATAAGAAACAAATAACTAAAGATTTTGAAGATCGTATTTATACTACAGAAGAGTATGAGAAAAAAGGTTTAGCTAAACTTAATGATAATACTTTTTTACTTGCTAAAGAGTATGGGCACTTTGTTTCAGAACGTGATTCTTTGCGTAGTTTAAATGATGAAAAATCTGTAGAAAATGATTTTGACTATATAAACTTATTAAACAAAAACACCTTTAATCCTAAAAATAAAAAAGAAGGTGAAAGTATTCAGGATTTTGAAGTTCGCATTAAAAAACTTTCTTATGAAGAATGGCTACGTGATAAAGCTCTTGATAATATATTGAACCCTTGGAAGTTATTTAAGTCTCATAGTAGCTATGCTGATCAATTTGTTCGCATAAGAAAACAGTATCCTAATTTAATTGATGATTACTCATTAATGAGAAATTTACAATTTAAAACAGGTCCTGCTGGCTACCGTAACTTAAAACTTAGTACAACAAAAATCGATGCTGATACAATAGAAGTATATCATGAAAACTTACAGAATTTATCTAACAAGTCTGTAATCAAAGTTAGTGATCCTGTAGCGAATGAATATATAAGTAACTTCTTTAGTAAGTTTCCTTTGGTTTCTTTTATGCAATCTGGGCAAAATATTAAATCTGCTTTCTCTTTGGGTCGTATAGTTCCTCAAGATACTTTTTTAAGAATCATGGAACAGCCTGTTAAAGAATGGATTGATAAAATAAGTCCTTCTGTATTGGTAGATTTCTACGATAAATTTTTAGTAGAAAATGCTAACAAAGCTCAGAGAATAAGAAGTAAAGATTATCTTAGCGATGCGACATTAGATAAACCAAAAGTGTTGCATAAAGGTGATCAACTTAGTATTTTTGATGAAGAAAACCTGAGTGAAAGTACAGAGAGGAAGATAAAAATGGAAGCAGAAATTGTGAAACCGGTAACAGATGGTGATGTTCAAGATTTTTTAAACCAATGTAATGTATAAAAGTATTTGTGATATAAGAGAACATGAGCCAGCGTTTGTTACGTTGGAAGCTCAGTTAATAGATAAATTAGGTCCAGAAAAAGGAACCTATGAAGCTGCGCGAGATTATCTGGAATATCAAGAGGTTAGACCTTTTGATGATGTTTTAGATAAGCTGAAGGATGAAATTTTTTCACCTTATGCTGAAATCTTAAAACAATCAAATCCTGCAAAAGCACCAGTAACTGTTGATTCTAAAAAAGCAAGTGTTGTAGCTGAACCTATAAATAAAGAAGCTTTGGATCAATTTAAAGCTGAGGTAAAACTTAATAAAAAAGAAGTGAGTGGTTTGCAAAAAGCAATGATTAATAAGAGAGTTGTTAAAGCTAATGGTAAGTTGGCTACTTCTTTTTACATTAAATATAAACAGGTAGGTCAAGCTGATTTATATACTTGGGAAGTTTTAGATTATGGTAAAAAGAACCAACAGGTTATCGCATTTAATCGTCAAGAGTTATTGGCAGCAAGACAAGTTGATTTTGATAATAAGGAGCTAACTTCAGCTGAAACAACCAATACGCGCGCGATTGAAATAGCTACTAAACTTGCAGATACTTTATCTGGGCAAACAGGAATTGCTTATAAAATTATAAATGAAAAGGAAGCAAAAGAAATAACTAAGGATGCTAAAAATCCTTGGGTGAATGAACCTGCCTTTTATGTGGGTTCTACTGTTTACTTTGTAGGAAATAATTTGACAACTAAAAATGCGCTACATGAATTTTCTCACCCTATTTTTAGAGCAATATCTGTAAGTAATCAGGAGTTATTTAAAAATCTATATAACGATCTTATAAAAACAAATGAGGGCGCTCGAATCGTGGAAAGCGTAAAGCAGAACTATCCTGATCTCGACATCAATGATAATTTGTTTGCAGAGGAGGTTTTAGTGCATGCTTTACAAAGTGTATCTGAAGATAAGAGACATGATGTGAAAGAGCCTAAAGGTTTTGCTAAAGCGATTCAGAATATATTATATTCTATCAAACAATTTTTACGTAAGGTATTTGGTCAACCGGTAAATGTAGCTAATCTCGATGTAGATACAACACTTGATCAGTTAGCTGATATGTTGGCTGCAGGTAAGAACTTTGATATTAAAACAGATTTAGTTAATCAGGATGATGTTACTGCTTATGTAAGAGATAATGAAACTTATATAAATGATTTATTAAAAATTGATAAAGCAGAACTGGAAGCACTTACGAATAGTTTTTTTGATAAAGTTTCTAAACAAATTCAGAAAGTAAAAAACAACGAGAATTATGCTGATATGTTGAACTTATTGGTTAATGAATATAAGACCGGTGAGCTTCAAAAAATGCGCGAAAATTTAAAACCTTATCAAACAAAGATATTGGAACGAATGGATGCATTAACAGATGAGGTAGAATATCAAAAAAGAAGTGCCTCTGCTTTATTAAATACCATGTTCCGTTTGCAAAATCTTACTGAAAAGGTAAGGGAGCAGCTTGTAGAAATTTCTAAAGATGTTGACAACAAAGATAATTTACAACGTGCTTTTTATTATAAACAACTTTTAGATTATTGGGATGATTTTACCAAGGAGGCTGATGAAAATTTATCTAAAGTATTTATAGATGTGAATTCTCCTTTATCCAGATTAGTAGGTCAACTTGGTCAATCAATAAAACGTTCTTATGATGTAATTGATTCTATTTATCAAAAAGGATCTAAAGATATTTTAATGGATGAACTTTCTTCATCTGCTAAAAAAATTGATGAAAAATATACAGAGATGCTTGCTACTTTAAGAACAAAGAATGCGCCTCAAAATATCATAGACAAATTAAATAAAGAATACGAAGAAGCTAAAATTACTCCGGATAAAATTGAAAAAGCTTTGAAAGGTCAGTTGAAGGATGCTAATGCAATAAGTTCTTTCTTGGAGGGTTATGGTTACAATACAGATCCTGTAGTAGGAGGTTTAGCGTTGTATGTAAAAAACAACATGACCGATGTATTAATTAAGTCTCAAAGAAAATTCAATGATTTTGCTGATGAGATGAAACCTTTGTTAGAGGCTGTATGTTATAATCCTAACAATGTGGGAGAGCTGGGTAAACAAATTGGTTACAAAGATAAAGTAGGTTACACCGACGAAAATGGTGATTTTAAAGTACGTGAGGTTTGGAGATTTTTAAATAAGTTTAAAGGAAGTGATTTAGTTGAAGATGAGTATCGTTATAAAATAAAAACAGCTTCAGATAAATATGCAGAATCAGGTAGCGAAGAAGATAAAAAAGCTTTATACGATTTGCAATCAGAATGGAAAAATCATCGTACCGATTACTGGCATCAAGAATACGTTCCGCAATTTTATGAAAGATATAATCTTTTAGAAAAAGATGATATAGGTAAAGAGGCAGCGATGCTTCGTGATAATGTTTATGATGAAATGCGTCAGCTTACGGAATCTCCAACATCTGCGATGGATGATTTACAAGTATCTGATCAATTGGAAGAATTACACCGTCAGTTACGTCATTTAAAAGATGTGCGTGATGAGGGTGGTAGAATGAAAACAGGAAAAGATTTAGCAATTGCAGAACGATTAAAAGAATTTGATGAAGCAACTAAAGACTTTTATGAATGGAAAGAAATTCCGGATGCTTTTAAAAATGCATTAAGTGATTTTGAGCAAAAGTTAGTTAGTGAAGGTTATGAAAAAGGTAGTGATCAATATAAACTTTTACGCGAAGCTTGGTTAGAAAAAAATACTCGTCGTGTGGCTAAACAAGAATTCTGGGATGAGATGGGATCTATATCTACTAAGATAAAAGATTTATTGTCAAAGCTCCCTGTTAACGAACAAGCGAATTTAGATATATCAGGTGCATTGCAGGAAATCAAAGAAGTGATGACTGGGTATAAGGATGGTGAGGGTCAACCGGTGGGTGATGAAATGGACCCTGAGCGTTTGGAAATTATAAAACGTAATCAGGAGAAAATTATGAATGCTCAAGATAAGTTAGCTAAACTTTCCGGTTTAACTAAGGCAGAGCAATTTGAATTAAATGAAATTTATGACCGTTTAGCTTTTGGTCAGGCAAACAATGCAGACCGTCAAAGACTTCAGGTATTGATGGACCGTAAGAGCGCTTTAAGTTTAGATAAATTTCAGCGCGCTGCGTTAGCTGGTTTGTTTGAACAAATGAATCAGTTACGTAAACGTGAAGCTACAGATAGTTATGTGGATACAATGAACAGTTGGTTATCTACATTGAAAACAGATCGTATTCATTTTATCACTCGTGGTAATGCAAATATAATTTTACAAGAACATAACATTAATGATTTATTAGCGCAGTCTGCTGAATTTGAAACTTGGTTTAAACAAAATCATATTCGTAAAAAAGGTTTTGATAAAGAAGCTGGTGAAGAAATTGAGAGATGGGAGCGTACTTATGCTTGGAATGTTATCCGACCTAATGATGATGCTTATTATGAAAAAACAGCTATTACAGATGATGAAGGTAATGTTGTTGAAGAGGTGATTGGCATTCCGGCATCTAAATATTTTAAACGAATTGTAAAAGATGAATATCGTAATGATAAAATTGTAGGTAAGACTGTTGACAACCGTGGTAACTGGTTGCCTAAAGGTTTGGAAGATGGTGCAAAGGATGATCGTTACATAAATCAGGATTATTTTAAAATGCAACGTGATAATCCTAATTTGTTTAAGGTGCTTGAAAAAATGAAGCAGCATCACTTGGAAAATCAGGAAGGTGTTTCTAAAAAAGGAAGATTGTATCTTGACATGCCTCGTTTCCGTAAACAAACCGTTGAACGTTTACAGTCAACAAATTTGCTACAACGTTTAATTCAGCGTTTAAAAGATTTCTGGAATAAAGTAAAAGATGGTTATGAAAGTGGATTCAACTTTAAAGATGATTATCAGTTGGTGTAACTGGATATGTTTGATGATGATACCACCGGTGTGCCTATTTCAGGTTTATCTAATCTTGATGTGGAAGAAGTTTCAACCGATATTGCATACAACATGATGCGTTATATGTTGTCTGCAGAGCGACAAAAAAAGCTGGTAGAAATATCACCGGCAGCGCGCGCTATCCAATCGGTGTTAAACAATAAAAAGAATTTTCCTTTTGCAGAGAAAGCTTTAAACAACAATACAATTTTAGTTAGTGATAAAAAGAAAAATAAATATATCCGTGCACAAGCTGTAAATAATATGATTGAGCGTGACTTCGAAGGTCAGGCAAATACAGGTTGGTTTTCGGATAGTGCTCCGGCACAGAATTTTTCAAACTTCCTGTTTAAGAAAGCATCGTTTGCTTACTTGGCATTCAACATACCTTCAGCGTTAAAAAATGCTATATCAGCTAAATTTCAGGGTATGGTGGAAGCGATTGCCGGTAAGTACATGACTCCACAAACTTATGCTAAGGGTGAAGGATGGGCAGTTAATGCGGCAGGTAAGATTTCGATGGAGGTCTATAAAAAGGGTTCGAAAAGTTTGGATTTACAGATTATAGAGATCTTTGATCCGGAGCAGGGCAGATATGAGCATAAGGTTGGTGAAGCGCTAAGCAGAACTCCGGGCAAGGACACCTTCCTGATGATTGAACGTTTATCCGATTTTAGAAAGTGGACACAGTTACAGTCTTCTTTACACATTTTCGCGGGCATGATGTATCACCAGAAGGTGAAGCAAGGGGAGAAGTATATTGACTATATGAGCGCATGGGAGTTAAAGGACGGTAAAATTCAGCTTAAACCGGGGGTAGATCCAGAATGGGGTATTACCTACGATCAAGACGGAAAAGAGCTCATAGGGGCTAAATTCAAGGAAAAACGTAACGAAATACACACTGTTATGGCTAACCTGAATGGTGCAATGTCAAGAGAAGAAAGTCCGGAAGCAAATCGATATCTGCTATTCCGTTACATTTCTTACCTAAGACGTTGGTTTACCACCATGTTCACAAACCGTTGGGCTTATTCCGGTTCGCTGTGGAGAGGCAGTTCGCGCGGTCGTGTTAATTACCAGCTGGGGGACACAAAAGAAGGTTGGTACATATCAACGCTAAAACTTATCGGTAAAGCAGCAATGACCGGTGGTAAATATCTTCCGTACATGAACCAAGATGAGAAACAAGCTTTTATCCGTGTCATGACTGAGGTCGGTACTCTTATCCTGATGAGCTCACTATTACCTTTAATGTTTGACTGGGATCCTGATGATGAAGATCGTTATGCAAGGTTACGTGCTAAATCAGGAGCATTACCTTTCTTTGGTTTAACAGCAGAGGATCCTAAGCGACCATTTAACATTGGAGGCTACCTAGAGAACCATGCACTATTGATGATGATGAACATTAGAGGAGAGAATGAACAGTTTTTACCATTCCCGGGGTTTGGTCTTGATGATTATTCTTCGTACATGGACATAAAATCACTTGCCTTTGGTCCAACGACAAAATCATACGCTAAAGTAGCTCAGGATATGTACTACATCGCTTCAGGTGATGACAAGGCTTATTACAAACGTACAGTAGGTCCTTACGAATTCCAGCAAGAGGGTGGAAGCAAAGCATGGGCGCATTTAGCTACAGCGATTGGGTTGACTGGGGGGTCTATTGATCCGGCAGTTGCTATTAAGAATTTCCAAGCAAATCAAGCACGTTCTAAATAATGAAAGCAAAAATTTATGAACATAAAGGGAAAAAATTACCACCCATAACCTGTGAGACAGATTACAGGGATATACGAATCTATATAAACGGTATACTGCACATTATTATTCCTCGTCCGATAGTAGCTGAAGTAACAAAAGATAGTATTTGGTTACAATCATATTTGGTGGGCAGCAGAAAGAATAAATTTTATTATATAGAGGTAAAACATTCTGGAGGAGAAGATTATTATGGGTATGATAACCGAGAAATCTGGGTGGAAATTTTGAAGCTGCTAAATGATAATATTTAAAATCATTTAACTAGAATAACTTCACCGTATTTATAGATAGTTTTTATACCAATTGATTTCATAAAAATGTGTAATTGTTTTCGGCTGTCCTTAAACTTTTTCATCAATACAGGATCTGAAGTTTTATCTTCCTCTTCTTCAAACTCTTCAACTACATCTTCTACCACTATAGAAGTTATACACAACTTTGCAGCACTTATTCTTTCTTCTTCGTTAAGAGGAATTTTTAAAGCTTTTTTGTATAAGCGTAGAGCTATACCTTGTAGCTCCTGTTCTGATGCTCCTAATTGTTTTGATATTGTGTGATAGCTTATCCTATTTTCTATTTCACAATTACGGGCATTAAAAATAATTCGTTCTTCGGGAGATAGTTCATCGACAAAATTTTTAATGTATTCGTTCATTTCTTTTTAACTAGAATAAAATTGTAAAACATATTAAAAAAGAAATTCCAAACGGTTCCTGCAATAAGGAGTAATAATAAAAAAGCTAAATATCGATTTGATATAAAGCTCCATATTTTAAAATCAAAAACAATTAAACTTACTGAAGCGCAAATAAATAAAATCATTAATGATTTGAATAAATGCCACCCATCGGTTAAGAAGGCAGGATAGTCCATAAACCATATTTTACGAAGACCTTTGGTATCATCACCACCAATATATTTATTTAACCAAGATATTTCAGGGTTCCAGTATTGATTTCGTTTGGAGTGAGGCATATCATTCGTTTTACAGAAAATACTGTTTTCATAATGGAATTGTAGCACATCCATAATAGCATTACAGATGGCAGCTAAAGCGATGAATATTAAAATCATTTGCCTGTTTTTTGAGATTTATATTTAGAGATACCACCTGCGGTTGCCATTATTAAAACACCTATGGGAAAGAATATAATCCATAATTGTTGTCGTTGACCAAAGCAATTTAAACCAATTGATACAAACCAAACTATACACATCAGGTATAGAGGTATTACAAATATACCCCACATCAAGGCAAACCAGTATTTAAAACTTTTTTCGAAAGGCACATCGTTGCCTACGTAAAACCAAGTGAATTTTTTATCCATGTTTTTTTTACAAATTTAGTAATTTATAATTAATGATCAGAATCTTTAAAATCAGTTACAAGTATTTTAGCTGTTTCAACATTAATTTTATCAAAGTTTTTGTTCCTATCTTTTTCATTATCGTAACTTAAAGTAATTTGAAATTTTACTTTTTCAATAACGCTTTTAAGTAAAATTAAAAAAGGAGCGCTCTCTTCACCTTGATCACTTTTTTCAACTAACACCTGCTCTTCAGGTAACTCGATTATTTTACAAAAAACTTCTTTAATCATCGTGAGGTTTATTTTTAGTTGCTAATAGTTCAGAATAATTTTCTTCTTCGTAACTTTTTAAGTCTACACGAATTTTAGAGAGCATACTGTTAAACGGTTCTAAAATTTTATTGATAATTCCTTTCTCATTAACAATAATTTCAACAGGTGCTATTTTTATTATGTGATTAGCTTGTTCAATATAAGCTAAGCGGATAGGATCATTCATGTAAAGTTGTTTCTTTTGTTCAAGTAGGTTTTTCATTTTCTGCATGTTTATTACATTTTTGTACATCTGGAATGGCTCCGGTTATGATTTCATTATCTCCTTCTTTTTTCTTCATGTAAGCAGAAGGAGTAGGAACAGGAATACCATTTTTTGCAGCACCGCATATTACAGTGATATCTCTAGGTCCTTCCATGATGTGTGCATGTTTACAATTCTGTAAACATTTGCAATTTTCTCTTGTGGTGGGTTTATTTTCCATTTGGTTTTTGCTTTTTAAGTTTAGTAATCAATCTTGCGAAAAGGATAAATTCATTTATTTTTTTACAATCGTTTTCAGTAAGAGATTGTGCACTTATACTGAATATCTCTCCCGGGAGAGGTTGTATGATTCTATGATCTTGTTTACACATTACATTTTACTAATTAATCATTCCATCTCTTCAAAACTCATGGGTCTGTTTCTCTCATTTTTAGCTTTTAGATCAGCTAATTGTTTATTTATCGATTCGATGTTTTTACGATCTCGAATTGCTTTGTTGTTGGCTTTTTTCCTTGAGGATTTGCTCATGATTATTTTTTTGAAAGTTTTTCAATTTTCTCTCTACAGATTTTTCCTAACTTATCATTTCTTGATTCCCATCCATGCAGACGAGCTAGTCCAACCATTGAATCCAACTCTTCGGTTAAAAGTTTTTCATATTCAACATGTACTGTACACAGGTTAGTTAGTCTCTTAATATTAATGTCCTTAGTATCCCTTACAAAAGGTTTACCCATGCGAACACCATCAACAATCTCGGATGTTTTATACCACTCCGCATACTCATCAGGACTCATGTCTTCGGGCAGCCCATCTTCATATACCAACTTAACCGGTGCTAATTGTTTTGACACAACGGCTCTCATATCTTCTAATCCGGCTTGATAATAATGCTTAGGTGAATAAGAATAAGTTTTATACTTTTCTTCTACCATTGTTTTTAAAGCGACATCGTCTGGCAACACAATAACTATTGGTTTTGGTAGACAAGCAAATATTTTACTTGCGGCAAGTTTTACCCAATCAAGACCGCTGTCTTTGTGTTTAATATATTCAGCATTTATACGCTGCTCTATTGATTGTAAATCCATAGTTTAATTTTGATTGAGGTTATTTAATTCGAATTGTTGTTGCGTTATAGGTAATTCTTGCCAATCTACAACAGGATCGTGTTGTAATTCTTTTGTTTCAGATTGTGCGCCGCGTGTATCATTAAAATAAACCATCCATCTGCCATTAATACATCTACCCATTAGTATTTCATCAGATGATCTACGCACAAGAATCATACGGCTAGGTTTATCACCCTTCGGTGGTTCTGATATTGGAGTCCAATTTGGAAATAAGTAAGAGGATGGATTAAATTTCGCATTTAGGACTTCTTTTGCATTTGCCCAAGCTTTTGGCTTAGCCTCTAAATACTCTGGTGTTTCTCCCCAAGTATATTTCATCTCCTTTAAACGAATTAGTTCTTTTAATGCAGAGTAAAGTGATTTATTTCTTGGTCTTAATTTTTCAATAATACTCATTGCACCACGAAGAACGTTATTGATTCTGTTGACTGTTTTCTTATTTTGTTCAACGTAATCTTTCATTTGAGAAACGATATCACATAAGGAAGCTTGCTTGGCAGCACCTTCTTCACCATTGATGATAACGTCTAATTCTCGAACTAAACGTTTATGATCAGTAAGCACTTCTTCATAATCTTTGGGAGTAACTTCTCCCGGAGCAATAATCCAAGAACCGGGCAATACCTTGATTGTAACCCATCCTTCTTTATCAGGCTCTAGCTCCTTCAGGGCTTCTTTAAATTCATTATAAGAATGTTTTGATCTGGCTTTTCCTTCATCAACCTTCTTAATAAAATTCTGTGCAGCTACGATTAATTTATTCATTGTTTTTCCATTATTTTTATTCCTAATACAACATAGTCCTTATCCACTGCAGGAAAGTTTTTCAAAATGTAACTTACATATACTTGTATCTTTCTCCCAGTAAATTTTTGTTCTTCCACTTTATACTCTTCTAAAATAAGAACGTCACCTTCTTTAAAATCTCGATCATTCTTTCTTACTTCAAAAGTTTTATTCTCCCACCAAACTTCATTAAAATAAGGTTGGACTGTTTTTAAAACATGTACTCTTCCTGTTAACTGACTACTCATGTTATTTCAAATCTTCAAGGTTTAGTTTAAACTTTTTACTTCCATCCTCATTATAAGAAACCAAGGCGTATGTTTCAGTCCGATAAAAAACAAATACTTTTTGTTCGTTATATACAGCAGTCATCTTTTTATCCTGTCTGTCACCACCCATTAATTTACTAATCCAACCTATTATCATCTTTGTTTAATTAAATTTTTCAATGCTATAAATTTCAGGCATCGGGTATTCTTTTGTTTCATTTAATAAAAATTCTTCTTCAGATACAATGTCATAATTTCTAAAGTGACTTTCTGGAAAACTTTCCAATATATCCGATATTACATCATCAGATGCTTCTTGCAATTTACTACTAATAATTTCCAATGCAAGTTGTCTGGTAATTATATGTGTTGTTTTTATACCCATGTTATTTTAATTAAAAGTTTGGTTCTTCTCCTACAATGATATCGCCTTCAACTGGCTGTCCTTTTTGTTCTCTATACCACTGCACATAATTTTCACGATTCACTTTATTGGTTACAACTCTCAAATTACCTTCAACATATCCTAACTCATTTTTAATTCTATCAATGCTCAGCGATTCGTCAAATCTACCTTTGCGTTCAATGTAATTAGATTCATTGCACAATTTAGTAAACGCTTCTAATGATATGGTAAAAACCTTATCTCTTCTTTTAGCACTTTTCTTGAGCATATCCCAAGCATATTTGATTGGGTTTCTAGCTCTGACTTTTCTGCTCTGGCACTTATTACAATAATTCCCATGCTTCTTATCATTTTTGCAATAAGGCGTGTGGCACTTAACCTTTTTCTTTTTTACTGATTTCGTCATGGATTTTTAATTGACCACTGTTATTAATAGCTTCTCTTTCGATATTTTGTTGAACTTTTTTTATTTCATTTTCAATACTTGACTTTAATCTTTTAAGAAGATCGAGTCTATGAAAGTTGTCATTTTTATCGCAAATTTCTTTGTCAATCTCTGCTGGATAATGAATACAAATTTTTGCATTCACTGTGTTTTTTATTTTAGTTTTCTCAAACTTTATCATGCTGGAAAATTTAGTTCAACTTGTGCTTTTGGTTTCGGGTAAATAATATCTAATTCGCGATAAATCTTTTTAAGATAGAACGCATAATTAATATCGTAATCTTCCCACTTTTTGTCTGGTCTGTGCACATTATATTTAGTACACATAGATAAACCCGCTTCAATTTGTATCATGCGTCCATCTGCCTTATTCACTTTCATTATTTTATTTCCTTTATTAGAAATATAATAACGCAGAGTCTTTTGAATATCCTCTGTTTGTATCCCATTTCCCTGATTAGTGATATATTCGGTTAATTGCCAGTTGCTTTTAGCGCGAACACCACCACAGAAGTTAAATATGTTTTTCTCTTCTTTTAGGGTTTCTGCAGGGTCCTTACCGTGAATCAAATAATTGAATATAGCTTTTGGTACTACTAAGAATGATTTATTTTTATGCAGCACTTGTATCTCATATTTTTCAAATGGTTCAAATTCAAAGCGACCTTTGGCTTTTGTTTTACCATTTTTAAATAATCCAATGTAGTTGTTTACATCCCATAAATAGAGCTTCTCGTATTCGTCATGTTCCAGCTGAAGCTTAGTTGTAGTTTCCCACTCTTTACAAATCTGATTATATTTCTCTTCGTAGCTTTTAGGTATCATGATTTCCAAACCATCCGTATTAATCATTAACAAGGATGCATCCGGAATGTTCTCTGCAAGCATTTCACTAAGTAAGCATATAAGGAGTTGCCCGTTGATTGTAATTTGCATACCGAACTGTGGATCGTATAGGAAGCTGTTTGGTTCGATACTTAAACCATATGAACTGTTCAATATAATTTTAAATACATAGTTCTTCGGGTCCTTCTTTGGAATTTTTTTACGTTCATCAAAAAACCACTCGTATTGCTCTACAAAAGCTTTTTTAGGAAGATGCGCTGGATACCATCCATTACGAATCGCAAGGTTTGGATAAAATGAAGTTACATCAACTGTTTTTATCACGAACCCTTCAGGAGCAACATGCATTCCCGGTTTACTAAAACCATGGATACCACCAAGACCTAAATCAATTTTAACTCCTCTATACTTTATAGAATATTTAAAAGAGCCTTTGATATTTTTAGGATCAATAATGAGTTTTCTCAAATTATTTAACAGCATCGTAAATTCCTGTCTTTTGAAATTCACATATGGCAGGATAATTTTATCTACTCTGATCTCAGTACGTAAAGTGCTTGTTTTTTTTAATTCGTATTGGCTTATACCCGTTTTCTTTTCCAAGAAGTATAAGAACAGCTTTTTAGCTATACTAGGCTCAGATGCGCTGTAAAGGTTTATACCGTACTCTTTTGTAAGTTTGGCTCTCAAGTTGATTTGCTCCTTGGAGAGCTTCATTATATTTTTGGTGGATTTTACATCATTCTTACAATAATAAACAATATCGTCTATTTCTTCTTTAGTTGTAATTACTGCTGTATGATGTATGGGCATCTCCTGAATGTTATACCAATCCATCGTGTATTGTATCCATTTTAATGCTGAGCTTTTTGCCGCATTATTCCAATGATTTAAAGCGAATACATCTACATTTTTGATTTGGAGTTCCCATTCCGGATATTGCTGCCATTCCCTTGCTTGACTTCTGGCAATAACTTCTTGCGCTTTATCGTAAATAAGTTGAGCTATTCTGTGTCCGGGAAGTGTAAATAAATTTTTTTCATTTCTTAAAATATATTCGACAATTTGAGCATCAAATCCTAATCCATTATAAGATACATGCCATTCCTCTTTATCTCGATTGCGTTTTAAGAACGCACATAATTTATTAAAATCATTGCGTAATTCATGAATAACAAAATCACACTCTTCATCTGAGGAATGACTTTCAAAACAAAATACAGAACAATTTGTAATTGTTTCTGCATCCATCACCCAGTGGTTTTTCATTTGTGTTTTATTAAATAATTTATTGCTATTTCTAAGTTAGGGGTAGAATCTTTAAAATAACCTAAAGCTCTATTACAAGAATCACATAATAATCCTCTTGATTTACCGTTTTTGTGATTATGGTCAACATTCAATTTTCTTTTTAATTTCTTTTGATGAATTTTGCAAATAGCACACCTGTTTTTTTGAATTTTTAATAATTCTGAATATCTCTTAATACTCATGTCTTTAATCCCAGCATTTTTCCAACTTCTCTCTTTGTATAAATTTTTATTTAAACTGTAGTGAATTTTTCTTTTTTGTGATATTTTATCTTTGTCTCTTACTCTTGCTATTTTTCTTCTTGCTTTTATCTTTTTGGAATTTTTATGATAAAAGTTATTTGCATTTTTTCTTGCCCTCAACATATTTTTATGATACCATTCTCTCTGAGCATTTTTATTACAACAATTACAATAAGAATGTTTACCGTCTTTTTTAGAAACGTCTTTTCTAAATTCGGAAATGCTTTTTACTTTTCCGCATTTTATACATTTTTTATTTGTAATCATTTTTACAAATGTATAAAAGGATTATGAGACTGCAAAATTGTACTAAATGAAAAAAGGAGCACCTAATCTAATAGATGCCCCTTTGTATTTAATAACTGGATAAAATTTATTCTTTTTTCTTTGCTGTTGCAGCTTCAGGTGCTTTTGCAGGTTGTTCACTGTTAGTGTGCACAACTTTTAAACCTTCTTCTTTTGCCATATTTTCAATGGCTGCACTTCCAGCTTCCGGAGTCATTACCTTTCCTTCTGTATCAACATGCTCAACTTTAAATTTACTACCTACGGCTTGTAATTTTGGATCTGTAGAAGGAGCGTCCAAGAATTTTTTAAAATCAAACTCGTTGTGATTTAAAGCAAACATTTTAATGAATTCTTCTATCTCATTATCTTTTATGATAAAAGATTTTTGAAAAATTTCAGCAAGAATTCTTTGTTTTTTGAAAGGATTTTCTCCCTCTTTACGATGTTTACGCAATTCAAAATCCCCGTTGTCATCCACTTTATAAAACATCTGAGGAATGTTTATTTTAGTAGGATTAAAAACAGCAAGTATTTTTGTATCCGGTTCATAAAATGCTTCAACAAAAGCACAATCTTTAGATATCGGAATCATTTTGAACGTTTCGTGTCCATCGTTAAGAGCTGTTATCAGCAGCATTGTTTTTTGAATCATAGTTTTAGGTTTTAGTTGGTTTTTATTAGTGAATTACAAATTAAAGAAATTAAGAAGTTATTTCCAAGAATTGTTTTTAACTCTTTCTCTAATTTCGGCTAAAGATTGTTGAACCACTAAATTTCCATCTTTAAAAATAGTTTTCAACTCGCCTTGTTTTTCTTTATCCCAACTTAATTGATCTTCAAGGTATAAAGCACCGCTGTGATCATCTTTAAATACACCTAATAAGCCACGGGCAGATTTCTTAGTTCCATCATCAGTAATAGGATCCTTGAAAATTTCTATACCTGCTCTTTCATTTTCGATTTCTACCTCAGCATAAGTGGCTTTCATCGCAAAACCATACGTATCACGAGTTACATACTGGTAGGTATATGAACCAATACCAGCTACCCAATTGATTGACGCAAAACCTTTAGCTTCTAGTTTTTCACAAATTGTATCTGCGCGTTTAGTAGTGATAGAATCACCATAAATAGCACCGATATGTGGATCAAGCAATTTGTAACCTTTTTCTGTCATGGTTCCACCAAAAATATCCCAAAGAAGTTCAACTACTCCTTTAAATATAGGCTCATCACCTTTCACTTCGACCATTTCCTGTCCCGGAAATTCTTTTCGTTTAACTTCTCTATAGTTTCGACCCTCTTGTTTAAATAACATTTCACCACACATGATATCAATAGGATCTCCCGAGTCAGGACGTATAACTACTTTACCATTACGTGCAAGAATAATCTCTTTTAATCGAGGTAAATAATCAGTAAGTACTTTCCAAAGATCCCACGTATCAGAAACTATACTGATGATACCGTTAGGGTACACTTCTGTAATTAATCGTTTGAAAACTTCAAATTCAGCATCTCCATAACGTTCCCATGTAAGGTTGCCCTTTTTGATATAGAAACCGGTTCCTACACACATTACGGCATGCTCGGTAGCAAACACACTGCAACCCACCAATTCCTTATCAGAATCAGCTTTATAATAGTCCTCTAATAATCCAATAGCGGGAATGGTGTCGGTACCCACAAATGATGTTAAATGAGCTGCTCCTGATACTTTAGCGGCTTCCCTTCCAAACATACCACGGTAAGAGAAGTCATGTCCTTGGAATGGCACAAAATCGATATTTCCAACAGTTTTCATTGCCCATTTGCTGAATATCTTATAATATTCAAAAGCAGTGGTAGCTGAGGTCATTGGTCCCCAAGTCTCGCAACTCATATCCGTCTCAATATAATTGGTTAACCAGTAGAACTGATCCATGGTGCTTACAACCGTATAGGCAGGCACACGGATAGGAATAGCTACCCCTTCCGGAATTGCTTTTATTTCTAGGGGCATGTAACCAAGGTCGTGCAGCAATCTAACGTGCTCTATACCGATGGCATCTGCTGCTTCCGGGCTGGTATAATTTTTTATTCTGCGATAAAAAGCTTTCCCAACTTCCTCAAAAGGCTTGCTAAAGAATTCTTTGTTCCACAGTTCAATTAAAGTGCTGATCACGTAGTATTGGATACCAAATACAACTACTTGGTTTACGCCTTCTACGCGGCTTTTTCTGGGGGTAAAGTTAGAGTAAACTAACTTTGTTTCTTTTGGGTACTGGCGACGGTGATCTATTTTGTAACCGTCTGTGTTTAAAATTGGTGTCATATTGTTGGTTTTTTAGTTTTGATTAACAGTTACTCTTTTTGAATATTTTCCACCTGTGTCCCAAGATATAGATTTTATATTTTTACCTTTTGTAAAATATATGTGGCTAAAATTCCAATTTATACTATCAAGAGAAGTATGTACAAATAGACTATCATTTCCTATAATTTTAAGAAAATGATCTTCTTCTCCATAATTTATATTGAGCTTAACACCTTGAAACACATTATTTCCAGAACTATTGTATACTTCTTTTACAGTCGGAACATGACATTGAAAAAAGATCAATGGAAGTAATAAAATTATTTTTTTCATTTATTATAATTAGGGTTAAAAGGAACTACTTGGATTTCATCATATATTTTGAATAATCCTCTTTTGGCTATGAAGGTTGACCTATGCATTCTGTTACCTGCACTTCTTCCAGAACCCATACTACTGATTCCAGATAAAACAGTGTATCTATCTGTGGAATCCTTATATGTTTCTATTGCAATAACAAAAGGTGCTCTTGGTTCAAATTCTATTTCTTCATTTTCACAAGCATTCAGAATAATTAAAGCTACTATTATTATAACTTTTTTCATGCTGCGTCGTCTAAATTGATTTTTGATTGTTTATAAGCTCTCACTTTGTACACTGTTACTTCTAACATATCCAAAGCTTCATCAATACCTGCACGATCATCCAAGAAGATATTAGCGTATATTTTACCGTTCTTACCATAAGGCACATCAATAGGTGTAATATTAATACCATCTATATCTAAACCTTTGTCTGCACAGTATTTTTTAATCTCTTCATAACGGTCCTCATTACAGGCTGTGAATACAACTAACCATATACCTGTCTGCTTACAAACTTTCAGGAGATTTATTGTTTTATCCAGCTTGATAAGATCCTCTTGATCTTTGAACTTCCATGGAGAAATTGTGTCATCGAAATCAACAGCGGCAACAATTTTACCGTGCTGTACCCACTCTTCGTAAAGACGTTGGTAATATTTGTTTTTGTGGTTTATCGGTGTCATTTTAAAATAGATTACGTTGTTTAACAAAACTGTTAGGATGAATTTCACCTTCAAATACAATGATGTCTGATAAATCTTTATAGCTATTTGTAGTATAAATGTTATCAAAATATTGAGCTAGTTCTTGAAATCCTTTACTAAATATTCCGTGAGTTACAACAAGTGAAATTTTACTTTTACAAATCTCGTTTTCACAAGCAACATTATATTTATGTATTTTGTTTTTTATTTCTTTAGCAATTTCAATAAAAGTTTTACCTCCATCGCATATGTCATCTATTATAACAAAATTCTTTTTTTCGTGATGTGCTATGTTTAAAGGAACATCTGTTTTGGTTAGTTTACCTTCTTCATTTCTGTGTTTACTACAAACAATAATTTCTCCATTGTAATTTATTTTCTCAGCTATTTTGTAAATCTTTTTTAAAGAACCTCCATCAGGAGAAACTAAAACAAAATCATTTAATTTTGCGTTAGTATCAGAAATAAAAGATTCAACCACAGTTAAATTATCTATTTTCTGAAAATTATTTAAACAAGCTTCCAAAACATCCGAGTGAGGGTCCATAACGGTTACTGAATTAAAATTCAAATCATTTATTGGTGGACAACTTACTTCCTTCAAATAATTATTTGATCCTTCCTCAAATTTTCTATCTGACCTTGAACCTAAAAAGTATGGTGTATACAAATGGATTTCTTTAACTCCTAAATCTCTTAACGATCTGGTTGCACATGTAATAAGCTCCAAATCCATAAAATTATTATATCGAGATTTAATTTGTACGGCTTTATCACAGAAACTGCTTCCCCATTCTTTACTTTCATGAGTTCTCCATCCAATGATGTTAACCTGTTGTTGCCCATCGGGAAACTTAATGATTTTGTATTTAAGGTCTGATTTTTCCAGACTTGTTAAATTTAGTGTTATCATGATTTATGTTTTTAAAATTTTCTACGACAATATTCTGCGATTAAAAATGCATCGGAATTCCAAAGGACAACTTCACTTTTAGGAAATAACTCTTGAGCTTTTCTTTTCAATCTGTTTTTCCAAGAAGTAGAGGTTTCTCCCTTTTCCTTTTTCAACATATAAGATTTCATCCATGTTTGCGGTGTAATTTCCTGATAGGATATCTTACACAATTCTAAGGTGTACAATAATCTTTCGACATTTACTCCAAAGGTAAAATTGGCTTTAGCTCCGTTCGTTGGTCTGCAGCCTACCTTTTCTAGTAAACAGAAACAGTGTTTATCTGTATACTTACCCAAACGCTCTCTGAAAGCATCTCTGGTTTCAGGTGTTTTGAATACTTCAAGCACTCTACCATCTCCAGATAGAACTACAAACCCTCCGGACTGTCCGGGATCGCATCCGATGAAAATCTTCTCGCTCATATTATATGTTATTTGATTGTGTTTCTTTTTGTGCCCTTCTTACGTATCCCTCTTTCTTAAAAGGTTCAATAAAAATAATTTTTGTTTTACTGAAGTTTTCTCCGCAAGGTTGTAAACGAAAATGACCACTAACATCAAACCCTTCATTTCGAATTGAAGTAGTGTTCCATCTGCTGTTTACAATTGTTATTGGAAATCTTGAGCAGTTCAGTAAATTGTCCGGAGATTTTTTACTTCCGTGCTTTGTTCCGGGAGCTACTATAATCTCATCATTCTCAGTAAGAAACATAAAGCAAAATAAAGAATAATAAAACTTCTCTATCGCTTTTACATCTGAATGCTCGAAGTGTTCGCAAAGCTCACCTGTTTTACGATTTAAGTGAAACATCACCCATTTCATATTACCGGTGCCTTTCTTTTTATCCTCAACTTTAAACTCCGTATGTATAAAAGCAATTCTGTCTTCATGAAATCTAACACGAAGTAAAAAGTTATCTGGGCAAATAAAAGTTAGTTTTTGATCTTGGATATCGCTGAAAACAGTCCAGTCGTAATGACCTGCTTCAGTCGGCTTTACCTTTAACATGTCAAGCTTTTCTAATACAGTATTTGTTACGTAATAAGCTTTTTGATCTTTACTATGTAACAAGTGGTATAAAGAATATACTTGATCAGGTAATTGTAACTCTTCTGTTTTTTCGGTACGATATGCTTTTTTAAATTCTTCCGGATGTGTGGATTCTAAAATTTCAAACCACAATGTATCATCGGTAAGGAATCTATAAGCTATGTGATTTTCTAAAACCATGTTAGTTTAATAATTTAATTAGTTCTTTTTTAACTGGTGCCTGCCCTAATGCTTCTATTGAATCAGATGCATCTTTGTGACCAAGATCTAAAGTAATGTAAGGAATACCATATCGCTCCTTATACACCTCTCTCGATGTGTAACCTGCTTTATCATTATCAAACAGTGTCACAATGTTATTGTACTTCAATCTGACATTATTTATATAACGCTGCGATATGATTGTATTCTCGCTATCAGGAGAGATGATTTCCCAATTAGGTATCTCAAGAGCATGGATGGCACAAATGTCCTTCATTGCCTTTGTAATGAGTAAATTCGGCACACTACCTGTTAATTGATCAGTACCTTGTATATACTCTTTTACCTTAATGAATTTGCATTCTTTAACCATCGGTTGATATATCTTGCACAAATCACCATTTTTCCTAAAATAACCGTACACATTGTTTCTTACTATTTTTAAGGTTTTGGGCACACCATTCTCTTCTTTTGTAAGGCAGTAATGGTCCAAAGGAGCTATGTTGTAATTCTCTAAAAGCTTTGAGCTGATGTGGTATTTATCAAACCAAAATTGTTTATCTAAAACGTTCCAGCGTCGTAATTCAAATGAGCTTACTTTGTACTTAGATAGAATTTTGTATTCGCGATCTGTAGAACCACTATTACCGGCAAGATGTTTTTCATAGTCCTTTTGAATTTTGCTCAGCACTTGTGCGCGTTTTAAATCAGGAAATAATAAAGCAACAAGGTCCGTCGCAGAACCACCTCTTCCTGATGAGAAGTCTTTGAAGAAGTAGCGTTTGTTTTTTTCGTAGAAAATTGTGAAGCTTGGGTTTTTTTCCGCAGAGTTCATCGGAGATTTTATTTTGAGTTCCTGCCCGTATAATCTTTCGGATAGATTCAAATAAAATTCGAAGATCCATTCTTCAGGAATCTCTCTTACACCAGTTACAACACATTTAGTATTGATCATATGATTTGTTAGTGAATTAAAAGAGTTCTTACGTTTTCGATAAGCTGTTCGATAGTTCCATTGTTTTCGATTATATATCTAAAGCTGGCATTATCCAAAGCGGTTTCAGAAGGGTGTTGCAGGTTAAGAGGTATGTTGTTGTTTACTGTTTTTAAACCTTCTACAAATTTCCAATTTCTATTAACTCTAATGGTAATTCCACCTCTTTCTTCAACAGCTTTTAATTCATTAGGAAAACGCATATCTGTGATGATCCATTTAGATTCAGGATAAACACCTTGTTCTTCCCATTCTTTAGATTTATATTCGCTAAACAAAGCATTCACCCATACATTTTCTCCAACCACTTCTCTCATTGCCTCGGTTCCTATTAATTGAAGTAAAAGTCTATACGTAGGTTTGGTTATTCTACCTGTATTATCAAGGGATTTAAAATCTTCCGGAGACAAATCACTTATGGGTCTTTTGCTGTACTTTAAACAAGGTTCTAATGATGTTCCAGTATAAAGATGTTTATAAGTCCACCACTCTTCTGAAAGTTGTAGGCTTTTAAATTCTTGGTCTTCTAAATCATCAAGAGAGCAACCTGTTAACAAAGCAACTATCTCTTTTAATTTTCCAGCAAACTTTTTTATTTCCCAACCTGATTCAAGATTAGCTGGTACAGGCATATAACCTATTTCTACAAAGTTTTTCATTAGACGTTTAAATTCCTCCCCATTAGGTTGGTAATTAAGTTCTGCTCCTTTATGTAAAGTAAGATATTGAATTATATTTCCAATTGTATCCTTACCACTACCTATTTTACCTGAAATTCCTATAAGCATGTTTTATTTATTAATTTGTTTGAAATATAATATATGTGTATTTTTAGTATCCAAAAGAATTCCATCTAAGGTTCTGTACATCATTCTTTCTTGATCATAAATAATATATCTATGCAATAAAGCATGTTCACTTTTAGAAAGTTCTATTACATCTTTAGCGTGTTCTTCTTTATAACTCCAGTGATGTAATTCATTTCCTTTTTTACAAGGTAATCTTTGAGATAACATTTTGGCTCTACGTTTTTCAGGATATTTTTCATTATACCTTTTTATTATATCCTTCTTTTTATCTGCTGTTGGTTTATGTTGATCTTTGTAATTGAGTCTGTAATATTTTGCTCTTAATCTTTCTTTTTCTTTTTCAAGCCATTCTGGATTTTCGCGCAATTTAGCTTCCCTTTTTTTTACCTTATCTATCCAACATTTTTTACAAATGTTTTTTATAGTTTGATAAAAATCTTCTTTTGATTTTAAGGTATTACATTTTTTACAAAACATTTTATTTAAAAATTTTAAATAAAGGTAATAAAAGGTAGTATTTTATTACTACCTTTTATAAACAATTAATTAACAGTAAAGGGAAGATCGTCGTCATTACTATTGTTATTTCCGGTTGCAGCATTTTGTTGCTGGCTTTGGAAATCTTTGTGTACACCCTCTGTATGTTCACCACCTTTAGGAGGGTTATTTGTTGCTTGATTTGTTTTGGCTGCACCTTCTCCAAAAGAAGCTATATCTTTAGGCTTAGGTTCAATGGTGTGAACTGCTTTATTAAATGTTTGAACTTTCGCGGCATCTTTACAAAACGCACGACCTAACGAACTTGGTTTAGCTAAAAACAATTCGTAAGCAGGGAAGTTATTTTGTTTCATGTATTTTTTACCACAAATACAGAAAGTAAACCATTGATCTTTAAATAACTGTTCTTTCTCGAACTGAACAAATAAATCTTCAATTTTTGCAAAGTTGTGTTTATCATTAGTCTCATCCACCCAATTAGGAAATCCTAATTCAATACACAATACTTTAAGCCATCTGATCATTTCTTTGTCGCGTTCAATCAAATCACCGTTTGCAGGTTGGAAGTCTCTGTAGGACCATTGTGAAGCTTTTACGGTACCCACCTGACCTTTGTATCTACCCAACTCAGGTTTGTCTTTATCGATTAAATAACCTTCAAAAGAAGCGCCTAAATCTTCTCCTTCAAGTTCAAGTACAATGTGTAAGTCATTACCCGGCTTACCACCAAATACAGCTGGAATGGTTTTTATATGATTTATTTTACATATAACGTTTCCGGGCTGCAGGTTTTTTGGAATGAATCCTCCTGTTGGTTTAGCGTCTACTTCTTTCGTGTTTAGCATGTGTTTTTCGTTTTAGATTTATTTGTTTTAAATACTGATTGTCTCTTTTCTTTTTTGCCGCTTGGTATACATTTGAGGCTTCTATGATATCATCAAAACGACCTAGATATTTTGTTTTATCATTAAATGTTATACTGGCTATCCATTTGTTACCTGATTTACTAACTCCAGTATATCCTGAAGTATTTGTTTTCATAATTGATTTATTAACATTTTGTACTTCAGAAGTTACCCATCTACAATTATCAGGAGAATAATTTCCATTACTATCTTTCCTATCAATAGTTAGATGTTTTTTATATCCATTATTAAGCGCCCAATCACGAAATGGTTCAAAGGTTTTCCATTCATTACAAACTATTATTCCTTTTTCTTTATAGTAAATTTTGGTGTTTTTTAAATTCCTGTAACAACGATTATGTAATCCTCTCCATATAGCTAAAAGTCTTGCATGTTTATTACATCTTCCGTCTTTATAAGCAATATTAGATAATTTAGCAGCTCTATAACATCCGCAACTTTTTGTGCTACCTGTTTTTACTTTATTTATTTGTGCTATAAATACAGAACCACAAAAACATTTGTATTTACCCATAAAACGATACTGATATTTTCTTTTACAAGAAGGAGTACTTACTTTAACAGTAGGTAACTTTTCAATTAAAGTTAAAACTCCTAAAACAACTTTATCCTTCATAATATTAAGGTTTATATCTGTCTTTGTTAATGAATAAAATTTTCTCGTCATCGTATGAGTAACAAGGGTCACAATAATGTTTGTCACCCTTTGTTAACCATTCTTTTTCAGCCATTTTATCTTCCACTTCCTGAAGTACTGCAGAAGTAAAATCAAATTCGGTTTTGCAGTTATCACAAATTGCAACAACCATTTGTGTCCTTTTGGTTAACATTACTTAGTTACCTTAGACATGATTTTAGTGTGGATATGCTCAAAAAGCTCATCGAATTTTTCTTTGCCTGCATCTTTAGTTAAAGACAACATTTGTCCTGTTGCATGAGCAGCAGCGATGGCAGCATCATAAGATTTATCTTTAGGTGCGAATTTTTTAGCATCACCCGCTGCAGTAGCTTTAGGAAAACTTGCAAATATTTTTTTAATATCTGTTCCGGGTTTAATCCAGTCTTTAAATTCAAGCTCTACAGTTTCGCCTGCTTTTAGATCTTTAAATTTTGGTTCGCTTTCTGAGTTACCACTAACTTCGCGACCATCTGTTAATTTAATGTTCGCATATTTTCCATTATGTGCGATCGATTCAATTGTTACTTTTTCCATTATGTGTTTTTATTTAAAAGTTGATATAAATTTTTTACCATAAAAGTACCACCAGTAAAAAGGTATAAAATACACCTTTAAAGCTTCCTTTTTCGTAAATAAAGGTTTTTCATCAATACTCACTTGTAAACAATGTATAATTGTTATTACAATGCGAAATATAAATCCTAATATAAGTACTGCCACTAACATTATTTTACGTCTTTAAACATTAAAGGTACTGTTCCATAAACAGGTAATTTACCATCCCATTTGTCAAGCATTTGCTGACGGATTATATTTTCGGTTAAACTGGATTGGAGTAATTGATTAGCTTTTGCATCACCAGCAGCTCGTATAACTTTAGCGGCACTATCACCCTTTGCTTCTGCGATATCTTTTTGAGCTTGGGCTATAGACTGTCTAACTTCGTTCTCTTTTTGTATAGCTACTTGAGTTGCTTTTAACTTGTCGTTGATGGCTGTTACAATATCATCCGGTGGACGCGGAGCACCAATAAAACCAAATTGCTCTATATGAACGCCGATAGGTTCTAATTTATCTTGTACTTTCTTTCTGACTTTATCTAAAAATTCAGCGTTGTTACCCATAACGTGATCAATATCATACGAACCACCTGTTTCATTAAACGCATCGCGTGTTACATTTCGTAAGAAGCCGTGTGTAAAACCATTTATGTCATCATTTCTAAACTTAACATAAAAATAAGGTACTTTCTCATAAAGTAAAGAATATGATACAGACACATCTGCAGATATAACCATATTATCTTTATTTGTAAAAGTTATCTCTTCGTTATTTGGTGCACCCTCATTTGGGTCCCTTGTCCATTTTGCGGTTTGCACGTTGGTCGGGTACTCGTAAATAGTTGTACTCATAGGATTATACCAAGTAAATCCTGTTTTAATTGCTACATCATCAACTCCCTTGTTATCACCAAAATTATGTACTACAATACCCACTGACCCGGGTGGAACTGTTTTGCAACTTGCAAGAAACATTACTACGATCGCCAATGCGATTACTTTGATTGATTTTTTCATTTGTCTTTTTTTTATTTGGTTTTTGATTTATTTATTTTTGATACTAAATAGTTATATGGTTTTAATCCGAATCTTGTTTTAACAGTGATAACTAACAAGATTACTAATAAAATTAAACCCATTATATTTTCGAATGTGTTACGCGCAGACATCATTTCTAAAAAGAAATCTGACAACAACCATCCTATACAGAAAAAAATAGTTACAATTATTACTTTCATTTTTTTTTATTTAACGATTACTTCACAATATATACCCTTCATTTGTAAATAAATTCTTGCTAAAGCAACAATATCTTTTTCGCAATAAATTACAATACGAGGCAAATCTTTTTCTATCCAATAGATATTTTTAACTTCTGATCCGTCAATATCATCTTTACTGGATGGTATATCGAATAAAGCAGTAAGTGTGTCAAGACTTGTTGCATTATCTTTTACACCAAAACACCAAACCTCCTTCGTATCAATGATGTAATTTAATTCCCATGGTTTAAGATGAGCAAAATCAAACATTCTCGGAAGAGGTAGTTTGTTTATGATGATGCGTTTAGTTATAAAAGGTACATCAAAAACTTTAGCGTTGTGGGCACACCAATGTTGAAGAGGAGTTGTAGAATCTGTCATCTTCTCTGTACCTTTAAGAAACTTCTGAAGTAAAACCTTTTCATCGTCATCATAATAGGTTACTTTTTTCATCTCATAATCAGGACTATCAGGAATTTTAACCAACATACCCATTGATATACAAAGGATACGTCCCCATTCTGAAAATAAAGGTGCCTTGGTGTTGTAAATTTCCTCATATGCAAGTTGTACCTCATATGAAGGTGCATTCATATCAACATCGGAAAAATCTTTCTTAAATCGCTTTTTAAACAGTTTTTGAAATCTTTCCGGCATTGCTGCAAATGTAGGATATTGAGATGTTGTTTCAATATCAAAAAATACAATTTTGTCTACTGGTTTGGTATCTAACATGTTATTTTATTTTAATGATTCTGCTTGTTTATTCAACCAAGTTGAGTAAGCAGTATGTTGTTTAGAAATAGTTTCTAATAGAAGTTTGCCGGCTTCTGTTGTTAATTCAGGAAGCTTTAACGCTTGCAAAGTATTTGCAAAAGCAACTATCTTTTCTTTATCCGGTTTTAATTGCTCCAGACGCTCTGCTTCTTCTTTTGCTTTTTTATCTGCGGCGGCTTTATCATCTGCTGCTTTTTTAACAGCAGCATCTTCAGCAATTTTAAGATCAGTAAGACGTTTCTTTTCTAACTCTTCTTTTTTAGCACCGATAATTTTAGTTGTTTTTTCAACTGTAGTTTGAAAATCTTCATCAGAAGAATCTTTTAAAGCAGCTTCAGTAATAGCTATATCATGAAAAGCATACTTATCTACAGTTAGTGCCATTCCTAAACTAAACAACACAGAAGCTCTTTGTTTATTTCTAGCTTCAATTTGTTGTAATTTTTCTGCTTGTAAAGCATCACGTTCTTCTTTAAGTTTCTTGGCAGCAGCTTCTGCAGCTAATTTATTTGCTTTTTCTGTAGCTTCTAATGCAAGTTGTTTTTCCTGAATTTCTTTTTGTTTAGCTGCTAAATCTAATTGTTCTTGTTTAAGTTTTTCAGCAGCTTGCTTTCTTTCAAGCTCTTCCTGATCTTTACGAGCTTTTTCTTTTTCAAATTCTACCTTAGCTTTTTCTGCAAAAATATTAAAGGTAAAATCATCCCACACTTTCATCTCAGCAAGACTGATAGCAATATCAGCGATAGAATATTTATCACCATTAAAAGCTAATCCATATCCAATTAAAAGATTCGTACGCTCATGCATTACAGCCTGCTGTTTTTGCTCTCTTTCTTCCTTGATGCGCTTCTTTTCATTTTCAATTTTATCTTCTTCAGCACTAAGGTAAGTTTCAATTGGTTCAAGCAATGCTGTTAATCTTTTAGCTTCGTTGTCAACCATTTTACCGAATTTCAAAGAATCTTCTTTTAAATCCTTACGAGTTTTTTCAATTTCAATGCGTTTGTTTTTTACAACAATTCTGGCATCATGCACTTGTTTTAAACCTTCTCGGTCATTCACATCTGCAACGGTTAATTGCCCGAATTCCTCCTTCATTTTTTCAATGACAGAATCTGCAATATTAAATTTAGCAAGTTCTGCTTTGTAAGGGTTTTCTGTTTTTTCTAAAGCTCTGTTCATGTTTTAGTGTTTTAAATATTTGAAAAATTTTATCATAGTTTGCAAGGGTAAACCACTAGCAATAAAGTCTACATTTTCTTTGTTTGCTAATTGTTGAGTGTAAACATCAGGAATATCATTTTTAAAAGTGATTGAATGCTTTGTTCCTTCTTTATCTAAATAATGTTCTGTTCTATAAACATTGATTTCTGTTTCTATTTTCTTATACGAAAATTCAACATGCACACTGGCTTCTGTTGTTGCAGGATAAGTTTTAACCATTTTTAATTCCATAACTGGAATCATAAACTGGTCCTTCTTTACCTGATACAATTCTTTATAGTTAGACTTACGTTCCCATTTATAAAGAGCTCTTTCTGCACTAACAACAGAATAATCCATATTAACAAACTCCAAATAAACATCGTCACCTTTACTTACTTCACTCTCATATAGACCTATATATTTGCTTTGATCAGTGCTTCCGGGAAGAGTGTGGGCATGTTTAGCTGCGAAATATGGATTAACCAAATTCAATTCTGCAAACGTTCCCTCATGGAATTTACGCAAATCTCCTATCTTGGTTTTTCTTTCGTTGGAATCCATTATTGTTTGATTTCATTTGTGCGTAAAACTTCAGCCCATCCTTTTTTCCAAGTGTATTCCGCTGGAGAAAATAATTGTTCACCTTCTTTTTCCAGTTTCACCATCAATACACCACGCTCAATAATAACAGGTTCTGCTCCTTCTTTTTTATCGGTGCATTCGCAAACCATGATATCTTGATGGCAATTTTTCTTTTCATTTTTAACTGCAAATTTATAAAGAACTTTTCCTTTATCTTTAATGTAGGTCACAATTGATGAACCGGGAGCACCTGTTTCTTCGCGTTCAAATTCAATTACATCTCCTTCTTTGATGTTTAAGGTTTCCGCTGGAAAACCTTTGGCTTCACAGGCTGTCGCTAACACTTCACTGTCATGTACAGTTCGGCAGATGTCGCATAGATATTTTGTTATTGTTTTCATATGATTGGGTTTTAATTGTTTCTGTCTTCACCTTTTTTCTGAGCCATTGGAGGATGCTCTACTTCGTGTATATTCATTTTCTCATCAGCTCTAAAAAAACTTAATCTGGAATCACCATTACGAGCTTTCAAAAAATGTAGAGCTAATAAGAATGGATCTTCCTGAACGATATAGCGATTAGGTCCATAAAAACGGATGTTTTTCAAACTAGGTCGATTAATGATAGCTACAATGTCTCCATGTTGATACATGGCATCGCTACCGAATAAATCAGAACTGGTTGGGTAGTTACCGATTTTTGCATCTTCATTACGCTCAGGGCGATCTATATCCCTGTTAAGCTGACTAAGCACAATAAATATACAGTAATATTTCCTTTTAAGATAAGTTACGGCTTTTCCTAAATTGGAAATCATTTCTTCTTCACTACCTTCAAAAGGTGAACGTTTAAATAAACGAGTGTGGTCTATACCAATCATCACTTTTGGATAAACTGTAATCATTATATCATTACCTTTTTCATCCTTACCCGGAACTTCTTTTTTATGAAACTCCATATATTCTTCAACGATTTCTATAAACTCGTTTATTGTGCAGGCATCTTCAACTACATCAATATTATTTTCTTTATCTTTTGCTTTTTGATTAAGATAATTATAACACCTGTTTAAAATATCTATAGCTAATGGATTACCGGCACTACATAATTCTTTATAGGTTTTACCTGTCTCTGCACAAAGCTCACGAATCAAAGTAACGATCATCAACATCTCAAAACTAAAATCAAGAACCCTGAATTCTTCTATAGGATTTAATGCTCTAGCACTGTTAACGATTTTATCTTTAAATGTGGTTTTATATGCACCCGGTCTTCCACCAATGATTAATGTAGTGCCCCATTCTATACCATCGGTACCAGCATCATTAAAACGCTCCCATGGTGTTTTCATAGAACGGATTGAACCATTCATTCTACCTTTAAGATACTCAAGTGTTTTAACGTAATAGGCACTACGAGGCTTCCACCTTTTTACTTCTTGCATACAGAATCTATTGAATTTACTGTTGTATTTGGTTCCTTCCGATGCGAATATATGAAGAATAATTTATTCGACAAATAAAAAATCAACCTCGTCGAGCTGCTGTATCGATGATAACAGTGGCTACCATAAAGATGCCCTCTATTATCAGGTATTTCCAAATAGGCATCGGTATCAAAAACTTATCAACCAGCGCGTAAGAAACCAGAGTTAATAAAATACTTAGAATTATAACCTTTATTGCTGTTTTTTTCATTATACTACTTTTTCTTTAAAGTGAGTTGATTCCTGAGAGTTGTCACCATTTTTTAGTTGATTGCAATAAGTCGCTAAATCTGATGTCCAAGATCTATCAGTTAACTGCTTACGAACGAAATATTGAGAGGTACGCATATACAACCAATCTTTTACTTCATACTCGTAAATGTAATTCGCTGTCGCTTTCAGGATAGTATCCCAATCGAATTGCGGATGGGTTTGAAAGAACCACTTAAACGCTGATACCAATTCACCTTCATTGCTGCGGGCATACTTCCCGGTTGGAAGTTTTATGGCAGGAAATAAAGTCACGAATTCTTTTACCTTGTTTAAATCAATAATAATTTCTTCCTTTTTAACTTTAGCTAGTTTGAATAAAGCGTCTACCTTTTTTGCAAGCTCTTTGAATTTTTGGGTAGGTTTAAATTCATCATCCAGCCATCCTGCTTTTTGATAGATGATTACGTAATCTGAGGTTTGATCAGTATGTGCTTTACCTTCTTCTATAGAGTAAAATTGATAGAACCCATATAGGTTAAAATTACTTTCAGAAATTATATCACACATCAATTGAAAACCTGTTTTTTTAAGTTGCTTTTTCATTTTTAGTTATTTATATTTTAAACTAGCTATATCTTTAAATTCAAGAAAATCATTAGTTAGTCCTGCTTCCATCGCTGGAGTTACTCTTATTTTAGAATGTATTCTATAAAAATTATAATATATGAAATAGAGTGCTAAAGCGCAGTGATGATTTTTTATTTTCTTCATATAATCTTTTGTTTAATCTACTGGTTATATAATCTGTAATTGTATGTGCTATAAATGTTACCAATGTAAACGTTATAGCTCCATCCAAACCAATCAGAAAAACCATTAATATAAAAAAGCATAAGCTATATTCACTTGTATGAATAAGTAATGCTTGCATACTTGTGCTTTTCTTTTCTCCTAGATTTCCAATTTGTTGTAATACAAAATCAGCTATCCAATGAACTATTACGAATAATAGTATTTCCGTTAGTGTTATCATTTTTGGGTCCTTTGATACTTTGAATGTTAAAAATTAGTAGACAAATCTACAATATCCTTTAACTCTAAAAAATCTTTTGTTAAACCCGCTTCCATGGCAGGAGTGACGCGGATAGTAGAGTGTATTCTACAAAAGTTATAGTAAACAAAATGCAGGGCTATCGCAAAAATATGGTTTTCTATTTTTCTTGAGAATGCATCCGTTCGGCGCGTAAATCTTCTCATGCACATCCGCATGGTCAGGTTTTGGCGCTCTATTAGACTGGTAGAAATATGTTGTGGATCAGGTTTACCAAAGCGTACCCTTGTGTATATGCCCACTTTCGTTCCCATATTATATTTTCTAGTGGTCTTACGCTTACCATAATTTTCCTTGTAGTCTTTGACTATTTGCCCATAGTCTGCTCTACCATCAAAATACCTCTCAACGGCTTCAGGATAAGATTTAAACCCATCGGTAGTAATTTGTACATGACTATCAATTCTGCTTGCCATATCCCTTATAAACCTATCTGCTGAGCGGTCATCCCTAGTTCCAACGAACCAAGAAACAACTAACTTAGTATCTGGGTCCATGGCAACCCATACCCAGACATCACCCATTATATCTCGCTGATTAGTTGAAGTTCTGCTCTTACTGTAAACAAAACTCCATATTTCATCGCATTGCACCCTTTTACACTGTAGGTTTTTTACGGTTTTGTTGTGGTAATTCATACACGCTAATCCTGTTTTTACAAGTAATCTCATAACTGTAGTTATGGATACGTCAGCAATTCTGGAAGTAGAACTTAAACTGTTTCCTTCCACCAGCAGATTGATTATCTGCGCTCTCTTCTCCATCGGTAAACGATTCATTTTCATGAATGGTGCAAGGGAAAAGGAGTTGCCGGTTTAGCTTGGTATTATACGTGAGAACCTTAAAAAAGTTGCAAAAATTTCATATATTTGTTATAGTATTTTACAGGCGTTAGTTGTGCTTGGTGATGAAAACTGCGAATCTTCACACACCCAAAGTAAACCCGACTAGCTTTCTGTCCTGTGCCCGAACGGGCGTGGACGTTAGTTTATTTGGTTTACGGGTTCTTCGCAGTACCCCATCACGAGTAAAGCTATTGGTTCCACGCCCTAGTCATTCATAACCGCTTCATTGGAACTCGAAGCATAAAAAACCTCGAGCCCAATGAAAAAGTATGCAACACTTATCGGTTTGGTTTTCCTGATCGGATGTACCAAATCAAATCAAAAAACAACGAGCACAACTCCACCAAACACAAACAGTAACACACCGGCAGCAGTAACTGCTTTATGCGGTGTGTGGCATCTCGATTCCATGAGACAATTTCGAGCTAACGTAAGCGGATATCCTCTAACGGATACTCTTCTAGGCGCATCTCAATATTATACTGTAGCTACATCAACTTTATCTTTTCAGAGTACTACGACTTCTTACACTACAGGAGGGCAAACAATTTCAGGATATGCTTATGCTGCAGGCAACACAGGTTCTCCGTCTCAATACTACACTTCCGGAATAACTGAAGTGTGGAACATATCAGGAGATACTTTGTATTTACCTACCACAAATCATCCGAATACATGCACAGAATACTGGACTGTGCTATCACAGACTCCGCATTTTCTTTGCATCACGAATCGGGTTTGGGGAGCGCATTGTGCATCCGGTGCACAGGGTCCTAGCTATTACGAATGGGATTTCCAAAAGTGGTATTATCATAAATAGTTGTGTATCGTTTATATAAACTCACAACTGTACTTGAATTTGGCAAATACAAGGATTATGAGATACAAGAAGTTCTTAAAGAAGAACCTTGGTATATTGAGTGGTGTGTATCCAATATTCCTGAATTCATTATAGATTCGGAGTTAATCAGAACATTTAAAAATTTTCATCCGCTGTATAAATTAAACAAAGACTTTATACAAAAATTAGATGATAAATTTGAAAATTTTACAGATTGGGAAGAACAATGGATGGATGCTCAAATTGATTTTGAGGCTGATAAATTTTATCGCGATAGTTATGGAGATGCTTTCGAAAATGATCCTGAAAATTATTGGAATGTAGACTGATTTAAGTAATTAATTTTTGTTGATTTTGTTTCTCTGTATTACTTTAGCATACTAAGTAATAGTGTATGCAAAGTTTAAAGGAGAGGTTTATTTTATTTATAGAGAACAAACATGGTAAGTTAAATTTACCATATTACCTTGATGCTTGTTTGGATGCAGCTATTGTTCAGCCTCAGTTCCAACTATCAACTCAAACTTCAGATGAGGAGAAAATATTTCCTTATATTTTTCAAAAATGGCAGGACAACTTAGAAATGCTGCGAAAATCGCACCACGAAAATGACTCTGTAGTTGCCTCTCGATATCTAACAGTTCATTTTCAAGAAAATTACAAGATTCCGTATTCCGACATTCTGAAGTATCAAAAACTATTGGAATCTCTAAAGATTTTATGTGAATTTTAATTATTATTGGATGCATTATATTAAAAAGTAAAAAATCCCCAGAGCGAGGATTTTGGTTAAACGATAAGTTAATTGATTTATTTCTTCTTTTTATCAGAAGGAGCTTTGATACCAGTAGCAATATCTACGATTAGCTTGGCTAACTGGTTAGCATCCTTTGGACGTTTTGTAGGTTTTTTCTTGCCCATATATAAATTTAAGTATTTTTAGGGTTGTAATTAATTTTTAACATTGAAAGTGGCAAAGCGCCCATTTTTGTGTTTTTTATTTGCTAAATTATTAAATATTGACTATATTATATTATGATAGAAAAGATCAGAAGCTACATCGGACAATCCCCTAACCATAAACTACTGGGTATAGGACTTTTTTGGTTGATATCTTATATCACTATAAAACATACAGATGCTACTAACCTACCTTATATTTTAACTATCTTGATGCCCGGACTAATTGCTTCAGCTGGAGTGCATGGGTACTTTAACATGAAACAGAATCAACTCGATAACCAAAACCAACCTGATAATGCTACAAACAATTCATCTTCTACTAACAAAACTCAGTAAGTATCCGTGGCTCTTAGCAGTCATCGACACAATCATCATAATTGCACTTTGTGCTTTTATTATTTTTCGTAAACCAGCACCCACAATTCCTGTAAAGGATAATGAAAAAGAGTGGCGAGATTCAATAAAAATACTAAGTGCAAAATATGACAGTGTACAAGTTAAAATAAATAAACTTAACTTGCTGAACGATTCCTTAGTTAACGTAAAAACCAACATCAAAATAGTATATGAAAAAAAGATTCAATATATCGATCACGCACCTATCGATACTGTTTATGCTTTTGTTCTCAAAGAACTTAACAGCACAAAATAAAGTAGACTCACTCAAAAAATTCACACCTACCCAAGTTCGAAAAATGGGAGATGTGATTGTTAAACTTCATGAGTGTGATACTCTTTTATCAACAACCAATCAACAGTTGAACGTGTGTCAAGATAAAGTACAGGATCAACAAGAGCAGCTGGTCTTCCTGAAACGAGAGAATTCAGATAGAGATACCATTATCGCTAACAAGAATGTACAGATTCAAGATTTCAATAAACTGTTAAAAAAATTAGATAGACGAGTTAAGTGGACCAAGTTCGGTTGGATTAGTACCACAGCTATACTAGGGGGGCTTCTGATCTATTCTGTAGCTCATTAGCTTTCTTCTTTAGTTTCAGGTTTCCCACTGTAAAATAGCTCCTTTATAAGTCCTTGATCATGAAACAGGGGATTTGTCATACCAACCTTCCTTATGACTTCGATCGCTTGTTCTAGGGGGAATTTACCACCAAATAAGGCAATATATTCAATGTCCTTTTCCTCACCATGCTTTAATGCTGGTGCAATTCGCGCTTTCATCTCCTGAATGCTATTTTGGGTAACTACGATACCAGTACTGTGTTCGTGGGCAGATGTGAACCATACCCACCCAACGACTCGTGTTTTGTTATATTCCATAGTGTGTTTTGATTAAGGTTAACTGTTTTTGTTCTATTTTTCGGGTTTCCTTTTCCGAGCGGGCTTTACCGTCTTTAGTTTGAAAGCTGCAGGTCATATGAGGGTGTACCTCGCTACCAAATTCTTTACAAACATCCGGGCGATCGTTATAGATTTGACATTTAAAGTCACTGGATAAGAAAGGACAGGTTAAATCAGCTGTTTTAGCGATAACTGTTTCATCTACAAAATCCATCAGGTCTTCCACCGGTCTTTGAACAAGGTGAAAATTAGCGTTAAATACGCTCCTTTTTATAGGGACAGGTCCACAGCATTTAGCAGCACACTTATTATAAAATAAGCTGCAATTCGGGCAATTTTTTGACATTTTTGATTATTTTTGTTGTATGAGTAATGAAAAAGAAGTAAGTAAAGTTGAAGCAATCGCTAACGATTCAATTATTGATATAAAAATTAGTGGTTTATTTTACGGTAGAATACATCAGATGCTACTTTACCATGCGGGTCAAAAACCCTTCGATGAATTTATAAAAGAAGTTAAAGCGGTGAGATCTGGTCCACCTCAAAATCAATATCAAGAACATCTTCTTAGTTTACTTACACTTATTCATGAAATAGAAACTAAAGCTAAAGCGCAAGGCAAAATAAATTTTGTTGCTCCAGATCAAAAGAAGGGATAATCCTACTAATAATTACTTTAGCTTTCAGCAGTTTTAATTTATTGCTCAAAAAACTTCTCATTTTAAAACAATAGCTTTTAAGCTCATCACCTGAAGTTGTCACTTTCGATTTGAGTTTTAATTGATGCCTTCTCAATACATCAATGTTTTTCTTTTTCTTCTTACCATTAATCTTTACGTAGTCGTACGGATCTTCTTCTTCCTTAAACGTTGGTGAATTCATCCAAGTTGGAAGGTAAGTAGAAATAGGTTGCGTTCTATAAACATCAGGATTTACCATGTCGTTTTGTTTTGCTGTTTTTAAATCTGTAAAAAATAACACAGGATGCTCTTGTTTACTTGATAGTAAAAGTTCAAGTGCTGCCCTGCTTACGGCTTCACCTATTAATAAAAGTTTAATGTTTTTCATTGTTATGGTTTAACAGGTTCAACATATCCATCCGGATTTATTTCAATTACCGGAGAAGTATCAATAACTTTTCCTACTCCATCACAAACAATACAACCTGTACCATTACAATTTTTACAATCAGTCGCTTTATTTTCCATTTTAATTTGTATTTCTTTTACATCTATCACAAGACCAATGTCCATTTATTTTACTTTGTTGTGTATAAATCTGACAACTATCGCACATATCAAATCCGTGAGCTTCTCCTTTAACCGGAGGTTTATACTTCACATCTTTTATTTTGAAATGTTTTACAAGTTTTTGAGCAAATTTTTGAATATCTAATGCAGATCTATAACCTTGTCTTATTTGCTCCAGATTTGCAGCTAATTCCATTGTAACATTAGCTGTTTTTTCATCCATTTTAAAAGGTGGTTTTATATTTTCATCCATGTTTTATTTTATCTAAGATTTATACCTACTAATTCTCCTTTTTGAATGATGGTTTCCATAACCATATCAAGTTCTTCTTTACCCATATCACCAAAGGATTTACATTCTCCTTGTATACAAAATCCGGTATCATGTTTAATAGCTAATTTTATTGCTTCAAAACTGGCACCTGTAAAGGCAGCAAGTTTTCTAATGCATATATTCACTTTAGCTAATTGCGTTAAAGCACCATGTGTACCAGAGGCATCAAAAATAACGTAAACCCTTTCACCCTCTTTAATCAAATCGCAAAATTGCTTGAATAAAATCTCATCAGATTTTTTTTCATAAACAACTTTGCCTCCTCGTTTTATGAATCCGGTTAAGAAAACACCATTCATATTATTTCTTTTTAAAACAAGCTGTCTGGCTATTCAAATAATTCCAGTTAACAACATTGATAGGATCAACTATTTTATTGTGGACCATCCAATCCTTTTCAAAAAATTCTCTTTCAAAATCATGAGCAATAATTACAGAATGCTCAGGAAGATGTGGAACAAATATTTTGAATTCTTCCGGTTTATTACCACCATCAACAATTAACAAAGTTGGTGCTACTTTAATGATGTCAATTACCATGTTAGGATACTGAAATACATCACAAAAATGTGTACGAACATCCAAGCGTTTAAGTAATCTATCAGTCTCTACAGAAGTTTGTTTGGTTATTTCGTAACTGTGGCAATCTAAACCACGAGCAACTGCTTCCATACCTAAATACAAACTCATGCTTCCTGTAAACTGTCCTATCTCAACCACCTGTTTAATAAGAGGGTTTTCATTAAGCATTTTACTAATCGTATGAAAAGTATAATAGTTTAATGGGGCATCCTTAATTGTTGTAAAGTTTAATCCCCACTCTAATGTATCTCCTGATTGACTTTTAAGCCACTCGTAATCCTTAGCCATGTTGTTTTAATTTTTGAATTGTTTGTTGTAATCGTTCTTTACCTAAAGTTTCCCAAGCTTGTTTATCTTGCTCTAATAATTTATCTCTTAATGGAAGACGTTCCAACGTGGTGCTCCAATGATGAAAAGCTAAAAAATTAATTGGTGCTAATACATGATAACCATCTGCGCGCAGCAAATCATAAATGTAAGTATCACCAAACCATATCTTAACTATATCAAAAGGCAAAGGATAAACTAATTTGGCTTGCATTCTGTTTAAAGTTATGAAAACACCCGGAGGTCCAGTTTCAAGCACATCTGCTTTAGTAGGTTCTTTTCCTATTGGTTTTTCCATCATTGTTTTATCGTCAATGATATGAGGTGATAACACTTCATTAGAATCAATAGTCCATCGCTTTTGCAATATATCTGCCCAATCTTCCTGAAGATATAAATCGGAATTCATAATACACAAATGATCATAATGTGTTGAATTCAAAAAATGACGTATAAAATCATTCCAAGGTCGATTAACAAATTCATTAGTCATGCTGTGCCAAACTTTTATTCCATATTTTATTTCATAATTATGAAGGACTAATTTGACATCACCATCTGCACCATTATCCAAGATAAGAATATCTACATTAGGTCGGTTAACCAGATGTGATAAGCATTCTTCTAAAACTACCCCATTATATAATGCAGGTATACACACTAATATTTTCATTTATAATAAAATTTTTATATTAAACATTCTTTAAATAGATTTCCACCATCTACCACAAATTAAACATTTATATGGACCATAAGCTTTAAACATTTTATGTTTGTCTAATAAAAAACCATGTATAAACAAACACCAAATAGTACCGAACACTCTCCTCCAAATCCATTTAATTATTTTTAACATATTGTTTATTTTAAATAAAAGTTAATAAACCAATCCACAGTGCGTCTGTTCATCCACACATCACGATTGCGTAAGAAATTGGCATAAGTTAAATCCTGACCTTGTAAGTCTAATTTTTCTTGTTTGCCTTTTGTAATTATACCACAACCCCAATCAGTATCTACCACAAACATTTCAACATCTTCTTTTTCGGCACGTTTTCTTACGAAAGCTTTCCAAGTATCACCGGTCCATTCGTTTTGACTTGTTAATGGAATAAGTTGCATGAACTCTGTAGTAGGTAAACAATCATGCATCACAATAGTTCCTCCTTCCGCTAAAGCATTTAATGAGTTTTCAATATCTTTTTCTACCTGATCTGAATGATGAAGACCGTCGATAAAAATAATATCAAACTTGTAAGGATTTTTACTAAAGAACTCATCTGATGTTTCGAAAATAGTAGCAGCACTTCCTTTATCAGGATCTACTCCAACTTTTACATCACAATTAATTGCATTGATGCAAGAGCCGTCTCTTACTCCAATTTCTAAATATTTTTTGTAACCGTGCTTTTGTATCAAAGCATTAATGATTCCGATTCTATTCATGATTTTTATTTTTTATGTTTGTTAAGTAATATTCCCAAATTATTTCAGTGTCATCATCCATTAAAATAGCAGCTGCTTTTTTGATTTCCTTTTCTCCCCAATCCCACCAAGACATTTCTAAAAATCTTTTTATATCATCCCTAGAAAATCTATGTTGAATGTATTTAGCAGGCACACCACCTACAATTGCATAAGGAGGTATACTTTTAGTTACAACAGCATGGGCAGCTATTACAGCTCCTGAACCAATTGTAACTCCTCCCATTATCAAAGCTCCCTCACCTATCCAAACATCATTTCCAATCAGGATGTCTCCGCGTGTAACAGGGTGTTTAGCTTTTATTTCTTCTACATCTAGGAATAACTGATTTAAAGGAAAAGTTGTTATGTTGTGTGTATTGTGTTGCATGCCTGCATCAAAAACAACGTTCTCTGCTATACTACAGTATTTACCTATTGTAACTTTACTCAGTCCACCTTTTACGGTGGCAGCAGAATAACTATTTTCTCCTAATGTGATCACTTATACTGGTTTTTAATTTGTTCACACTCTTCTTTGGTTAACCATTTTTCGATTCCATGATAACCCAATGTGCCTAATCTGAATAATGCTTCCGTAGAAAACTTTTCTGCTACTTCTATTGGAGCTAATTTACCCACCTGATGATCATGCATGTGCATACAAATCCAATGGTCTTCATTTAGTGAACCATTCCATTTGAATCGCTGACATACCTCAAGCATTACTTTTGGGTTGCGTAAACTAAGACCACCATTTCCTGCATAGTCAGTGTTCCATTTCCATGGTGCACCTACATAATCATATTCATAAAAGTCTTCAATACCTCGTTTAAGGAGCATGCTGTCGCTTTGGAATATAACTACGCGATCGTATTTGGTAAAGAACTCCCAGAAGCGTGTTGATGTCAACAAACCATTGTATTCACCAATAGAGCTCATATCATTAACTCTATTGATAAAAATCTTTCCTTCCTGTTTAGATTTCTCTAAATCTTTGGTTGGCGCATTAGGATGTGTATACCAATGTAAATCCGTTTCGGGAGGTAATTTATCCATGTGTTTTTTGATAATGTCATCAATATTCCAAATGGACCTTGTTTCTATAATAATAGCGGCTAGTTTCATATCAATTCTTTATCGTAATTAGGATGTTGTTTTAAAATGTCAGGTAAAGTTGTTTTATCAAAAGGTACAGCATTCCATAAGTTGATACTAACCGGGTGCAAATCACCAAAATTATTTTCAGGAGACCATTTATAAAAAATCTCATCTAACCAGTTAGGTTTTATTTCACTGGAGTGTCCAAATATTTTGTATTTGTAGCGCATAATTTCTTCACGCTGAGCGACACTAAAATGATAAACACGTAAAGGGCAATTTATATTTTGAAGTTGGTTTGGTGCATGTAAATTTTCAATTCGGAAAGGTCTGAAACCATCTTTGCAAACCCAAGAGAAAGAGCGGAAAAAGTTTATATACCCATCTAAACCATAATACCGCTCTCTTCCTTTTAAGGCAAATTCTAAAGCATTTGGTAAATCTTTTTCTTCGTATACTTCATCAGCATCAATCGTAAGAATTAAATCATACTCACCTGAATATTTATACCTAACGTCTCGGTGTAAAGCTTCGTAA
>Ga0105240_10000175_pt1 | contig 130192 bp, 106 predicted proteins | sample KBSC54metaG_FD_80426 | JGI IMG/M metagenome (GOLD analysis project Ga0105240, IMG submission 80426) | Corn rhizosphere microbial communities from Kellogg Biological Station, Michigan, USA - KBS C5-4 metaG | ecosystem: Host-associated > Plants > Roots > Rhizosphere > Soil | place: Michigan...
ACGCTCTGAAAAGAAGTTGGCCTCGTAGGCGCTGAAAACGGCAGAAATTTAAGCCAGATCCAGGAAAGCGGAACCAACGGCAAGGAAATAAGGTTAACGCATATGGGACAGCCATCCCTACCCGAGCCCGGTGCCAGATCCGAACCCACTTCCATCCCACGAGATCAGGAGTTCTGAAATTGTAGCTTGCGCGATTTTCTGGGTAGCTCAACAGAATGGCGCTGTATCGTTTTCTGGATCGGGCGCCGAGCTGCGCTGCGACTAACCCGGTTGCCAATTACGTCCGCACCATGCAAACATCCGCTCTTCATGGCCGGTATCATCAAAAACATATCCCACATGAACCTGAAGGTTCACCGGGGTCCGGTGGTCTTTGGGGATGTGGTCTACGATCCGGGCGGGATTTGTGGTCCGCGCGTTCAGCGGGACTATCAGCTCGTCATTCTGCATCGGGGAACGCTCGATCTTCGGTTGGACGAACGAAGGATCGAACTCGTCGCGGGGCAGGCGATTCTTCTTTCGCCCGAACATCACGAGTTATTTCATTTCACACCGGACGGTAAGACCCATCATAGCTGGTGTGCGATTGCGCCCGTGGCCGTTCCGGACGATCTGGCCCGGGCGTTTCGAAAGGGCTGCCGGCCTGCACCCTTCACGGCACAAATGGCCACGTTGCTGGACCTGGCCAAACAACTCAGCATGAAGACGGCGGGCAATGCGGCTCTGGACGATGGCCTGACGCTAAGCCTGGGACTCGCCCTGCTTTGCGAATTTGCCAATACCGTCGAGGCGGGGGCACAGGATCGAACGACCGGCGCGGAAACGCTGGCGAAACTCGAAGCGTTCGTCCTGCGGAACTACGCGCAGCCGCTGCAGCTTGCGGATCTGGCTCAGGCCGTCGGCGTCTCGCAGCAGCACCTGATGAAGCTATTTCGGATGCGAGGCTCCACGACGCCAAAGCAGTTCCTCTATCGGAAGCGTCTCGATGCTGCTTCGGATCTGCTTTCGCACACTGGCCTCTCCGTGGGCGAAATCGCGGAACGCTGCGGATTTGCCAATGCCTTTCATCTTTCCCGGAAATTTCGCGAGGCTTTCGGCAAAAGCCCACGTTCCTGGCGCGCGCAGGCGTGGAGCGATCGTGAGTCCCCTCGCTAGGGCATTCTTCTTTTTCGGCCGCGACCACGGTCAAATCGTGGCACCTAACCCTCTGCCGTCCCGTCGTCCATTTGGATAATGATGATGAGGAAGAGAACCTGCCACCAAGTCCCCTACCGCAGCGCTGACGATGAAAACGAAATCTATCTCCCAAACGAGACTTCGACGATCCGGTCTCGAACCGGCTGTGTAGCCTCCTCGTTGGATGGCTCGACGAGTTCTTTGAGATCCTCCACAGAGGCGAGGAGTTCGGCAATCAGGCGCTTGGCCTGGATGCGATCATTTCCATGCCATGCTGCTGCATTTACCGCAGGTACATCCGAGGCCGGCTCCTTGCCGACCTGCGCAGTGGCAGCTTGCGCCCAAAGCGCTGCGCGTTCGCTCCTCAAGTGATCCCGCTCTTCGGACACGCGCTTCAGGCGATGTTCAAGAATCGGCACCTTCACCACTTCATTTGCCAACCGGAGGCGTTCCTGGCGCAACTCCACGATCACCTGTTTGAGATCTTCCAGATCCGCCTCGGTTTTTTCCAAAACCCGCCTCATCTGCGCGCAGTCGTTTGACTTGCCGGCCAACTGACGCTGATAATCGTCGGCAAGATGGCGCGCCTGCTCCAGATCGTTTTGCAAAGCGGTCAAGTCCGCTTGCAGATTTGCGGAGAGTTTCACGTCCGCTTCCTCTGATAAGGCTGCGGTCGAGGTGGTTTCTGATTCCATTCCCCGCGGGGAATGAAACGGTTGGACTACAGTATTCACGGGGTGCTGAATACACAGCAGTAGCTGATTATGTGCCCGATGGATAGTCCGAATGCGTACGAACGGGCAGGTTTTTGAACAGTACGTACTAAGGCGAAAGCTTGGGTTAAGCCTGGCCGCCAATAATGTAAGCTTGCGCCTTACATTTCTTTGGACCTCATTCCCGCGCCGTTGCCTCCAGCTCCCGGTAAGCGCCGAAGTCGTTGAACCACCAGCGTTTGGCAAAGCGGTACATCCAGTGTTCCTCAGGGATTTCGTCATCCGGCAGCCACTGGGACTTACGAGGTTCCATGGCTTCGAGTTCGGCCATCGCCGTTCCGCGCTGGGTTGTATCGCGAGCGCCATGTTTGACGACCAACTCCTTCACGAGATCGGGTCGCTCCAGCACGACGCATCCGCGCGTCGCCTTGGCGGAGAGTTCGCGGAAATCCTTGAGAAACGCGGAATCCCGCATGGTGGCGAAGATGCCGCGTGGGTCGCGCACGTCTTCCTTGGCGAACTGGATGATCGGGCACGGCTCGATATCGCCCTTCGGGCTGATGTGATGCGAGATGCCGGTGCTCATCGGGCAAAGCGCGCGTCCTTCCCCATCGTAGTAGGCATCAACAATCCCGATCGGTTTCTTGGCCCGCATACTGGTGATGAACCGCCGGGTGCGGATCAATTGATCGGGGCGCAAAGCTAGCTGTGGATTCATCTTCGGGCCAACCGGCCGATAGGTGTGAAACCACGTGTAATGGACGCCGCGTTCGATCAATTCATTGAGCCACTCTTCGCTGAGCAGATCGTCGATATTTGTCTGGCAGACGCTTGTCGCCACGCCGGTGAGCAACCGTTCGCGCAGGCAGTTGTCCAGTCCGCGCAGGGTGCGATTCAGCACGTCCGTCTTGCCACGCCGTTCGTCGCTCACTGCCTGGCGGCCTTCGATGGAAATGAGCGGGGTCGCATTGCCCAGCCGCCGCAGTTCGCGGGCGACGTCGGCGGTGATCATCTGCCCATTCGTGAAGAGCTGGAAATAGCAGTCCGGGTGATCGCCCAGAATCTCGAGCAGTTCCGGATGCATGAACGGCTCACCGCCGAGAATCCCGAAGAAGGTGTTTCCGTGCGCCTTGGAATCGCGGATCAGGCGATCCATTTCCGCTCGTGAAAGCATCGCGCGCGGCGCCTCCACATCCACCCAGCAGCCCTGGCAGCGAAGATTGCAGGAATTGAGAATCGAGACGTAGAGGAATGGCGGAAAGTATTCCCCGCGATTTTTCCGCCACTTGAAACGCTCCACGGAAAACATGCCTTTCATCGCGAAATTCCACATGAATTTCGCGAGGCACCGTGGGTCGGTGGTGGTGAGAATGCGGGAGGCGAGTTGGGGAAACATGACGTCGGACGGGTTACCTTCCGCTGAGCGCGGCTTGGGCCTTGGCCGCAGCTTCCTCAGCCCGGCGTTGGATTTCCTCCGGGGAGGGCAAAGACATGAGCACCTCCGCCGGGATATCCCCCGCCTGCGCGAGTTTCACGAGGCATTTCTGGCGCTCGTTCAGCGCTTTGTCTGAATCCCGTTCCTTGGAAAAACGGCTCTTCGCGCGCTCGCTGCGGGTGCGTAGCATTTCGTAGACGTCTCCGCCGAGCAGTGCGGAGATATCGATTTTCATCTTCTCGCGCTGCAGGTCCGCCTGGCTCACGACGTCGCCATTGATCGGGCCGGCCTTGTACTTAGGAAACATGATTGCGGCTTCCGGACAGACGCGGGAGCAGGCCGGGCAATTCGTTTTGCAGTTGTCCTGATTCTGCACCTGGATGCGCCGGTCCGTGTCCACGCCGTATACTCCAAAGAGGCAGAAAGACAGGCACTGCATGCAATTCGTGCAACGGTCGTAATCGATGACCGGGAACCACGGTTTCCATTCGCCGCGCGGCGCCGCCTGCATTTCCGTGCGCGCGGTTTCCACGAGATCGCCGAGCTGTTGCGGCTGGAAACCGCTGATATTTCGCGTCCGCACACTGGCCGTAGCGCCATCGAATTCCGGCTCAGCACCGTTGTCGAATCGCCCAAGCACGAGCAGCGGGCTGGAATCGGCCGGCGCAACGCGACCACCGCCATTAATCGAGGTGACGGCAAAGCCGCGCTCCAGGAGCGTCTTGATGGAATCATAGCGCTCACCGGCTTCAAACGGGCGGGCGCTTTCGCCTTCATAGAGCAGGACACGCAGGGCAGGTTGAGTAAGAGCCATGGTTTAAGCGGAGGCTGTGGAAGGTTCGGCGGAAGGCGCATCCGCCGCGGTTACCTTGCCGGTGGGCAGGTTCGGTTTGATCCCGGCGCGAAGCAGGGCGGCAACGATATCATCGGCACTCTCCGTGCGCATATTGCTCACTTCGGTGCCGCTGAGCGGCAATGGCGCACCGGCGGCGGCGAAGAGCCATTTCACGGCGCGAGGAAAACATGCCGCCACCTTGATGGAGCCCGTTTCCGCCAGCCGCTTGAGCGCGGGATCGTGGCGTGCCGACATTTCGCAAAGATCCGCCACGGCTTCAAAAGGCACTCCCGCTTCGCAAAGCCGTTTCAACACTGCCTCCTTCACTTCCCGGGGAACGACCTGGGCGTATTGGCAGTGACAGTAAAGAATGCCGGGAGATGCTTCGCTCATGGGAAAATCTCAGACGGAGAGTGAAGTCAGCCGGTGGGTCGGCTGCGGCTTGCCCGGACGGAAAAACTCCAGATGTTCGAGCTGCGCCTGCACCTGGCTTGCTGCATCGAGCTCGCGCACTGCGGCACGCACCGCGTCGCGGAGCACTTCCGGCTCGGCTTCGGCGCGCAGATTGATGATGAGCTGTCCTCCGGCGACGGGTTCTTCGATGCGCAGGGAAAGTTCCGGCACAAAATCACTCCGCACCAGATTGATCACGGCCACATCTCTCAACCCTCCGGTGGGACTGAGCGTCATCTTGAGATGCGCGATCTCGGCGTCGCCCAGGCGCGATTGGATGCCCGTCGCGAGCCCTTTCAGAATGGCCTCGGAATCAAAAAAGTCGCGTCCATTTAGTTCGACCGTGGCATTCAGCCAGCCCAGGAGGGCTTCGCCTTCGGCATAAATCTCGTAGTCGACTTCCATGGCCTCGCCCGGTCCTTGTTCAGCGGCTTCGATCTTTGAAAACCATGGCTCGAGTCCCTGGGATTCACGCACGGAGACGTTCATGATTTCCGCGCGCGGAAACTCGGCTGCGAGCCGCTCACGCAGGGCTGCGAGCCGGTCTGGCGTCAGCAAATCGGTCTTGGTGATGACGATGATGTCCGCTTCCTCGAGCTGCTTCCGGTAGATGTAGAGGACTTTTTCGGAGAATTGCTTTCCTTCGGCGAGGCCGAAGACACGTTCCGCGCGGACCGGATCCACGAGCACGCTCAAGGGTGCGATGGTGAATTGCTCTCCGTAAATGCGCCGAAGCGGATAAGTGACCGTGGCCACGAGGTCTGTGCAGCTTCCCACGGGCTCGGCGATGAAAACGTCGGGGCTCGATTGCGCGTCCAGACGTCCGGCGGCTTCGATGAGCGAATTGAACCGGCAGCAGAAACATCCGCCAGGGATCTCCTCCGTGGCAAAGCCGCGCGCCCGGAGCATGGCGGTGTCGACCAGTTCGCTGCCTTGATCATTCGTGATCAAGCCGACCTTCAGCCCCTGTGCGGTGAGCCGCTTGGCCAGCGCCGCGACGGCCGTCGTCTTGCCGGCTCCGAGGAACCCGCCGATCATGATATAGCGGGCTTTTCGGGAAGGTCTGGGAAGGGGATTGGATGTGCTCACAAGAGTTCGTCCTCGGCTTTTTGTTTCTCAAGAATGCGGTCGATCGTTGAATCGAGCAAGTGACGATAACTCGCTAGGTCTCCGCACCGGGCGTCCGGCTTGCCCTCGACGAGGTAAAGCCATCCGGCGCCATAAGGGTCCTTGCTCACCAGCTCGATATCCGAACGCAGATCCGGGTTCCCCCCGGCAAACTTGCCGTCCGCGACACAGTAGATGTCTGAGATCGCCTTGAAACCCTCGATATTGCCGATGATCTCACCCGAGGCGACGGCGTCTCCGGCCTGTTTTTCGAATTGGTGATCCACGATTTCTCCGAGCATCCGCGTGGCGAATTTCGTGAACCCGACCCGCCACCGCTCCCGGCTTTCATCGATCGGCGCGATCCAGAAATGCGAAGGGCTGTAGAGGTAATCGGTCGGCAGATGCGTGACGAAACTCGAACGCTTGTAGAAATCTGTTTTGCGCGGTTCGGGGTTCATTCAGGGATCGGTAAGGGAAAAGAAGGATGGCGTGTGCAGTGGTGCGAGGTCAACCCGCGCGGGTGAATCTTCGTGGAGGGATTTTGCGGGCGGGCGGTGATTCGGGTGGGGGTCCAGAGGGGGAAGTCTCACGCGGAGGCGCGGAGATGCGGAGGAGAGGGAGATGCGGCGGAATTCACAGAGCGGTTGAATGAAAGTATTCCGTCGCATGAGAACGGAGCGGTTTACGCTTGCCTTCACGAACTTTGTGCCACAAAGTTCATTCAACTCACCGAGTCTTTATGAAAATCGTCGCACGAGTCGGAGCAGTGTTGTCATTCACGTTTTTCTTTCTTCCGGGGGTGTGGCTGGCAGGTTCCAGCGGTTCAGAACGCGAAACAGGTGTTATCATTTTCGGGTTGATTTTGGTCGGCGTCGCTATCTTTGCCGGGACCATGCTTTGGCTGATGGGGGAGAAGTTGACGCAGACAGAGCACAGGTAATGCAGATTCGAATTCCGACATTATTGCTGATAACCATTTGTTACAGCGGATGCCTGGTGCTTCCGATTCCACATAAGCGCTTTCACGCGCCTGGGGTGGAATGCAGGGTGGTGGACTCCCGCTCAAAACGGCCGGTCGCCAATGCCACAATTCAGGATACCAATCGACCTTCGTTGATGTGTCACTCTGATGCAGGAGGTCATTTTACCTTGGAGCCAGTCTATGGATGGCATGGCGCGGTTTTAATTTCTGCCATCGGATATTCACTTTTCCCGTCTCTGGATGTTCCGGATTTCGAGCGCAACGTATCGATCTCGGCACCACACTATGGAACCCGTGCATTCCGTTTTTTGAAAGGAGATTTTGATGATTTTGCCCACCCCGACAATGTTGAGCTTAACCGCAGATGATTGATGCGACTAATCGCAGGGCGATTGACTTGCACTCGTCCACGTGGGAAGACCCAGCCGCCTTAAGGGGCGGCTTTTTTGAAGCAATTTTGAGCTGCGTGTTAGAGCCGCTCCTGGCCTTCCCCGGTGAGGTGGTGACCTGGCTGCTGGCGGTCACTGGCGAGATATAGCTTCAGCTTCTGATCCATCTGCCTGCGTTCCGTAAAATTCAGCCACGGCCAAAAATGACTGCTCAGTTTAACGATCGATGTTTTCACCGGAAGATTGATTTTTCCATTGCCGGCATTTCCGGTTCCCGCCTCTTTGATCCCGCCGATATCGGGATCGAGCCGGTGGCGACTTCGAGCGCTTGCTGGCGGGGTTACATTACTTCCTATTCAATTATTGAGGGCGAGTTGTTTCTGACCGGTCTTGATATTGGCCTTCCGGATGCTGAGGCGGCATTGGCAAAAGAAGGCAGAGGCCCGGAGCTTTTCGGCGTGTTGCCGGTGGACACGAAATTCCGGGGCTTTCGCTACGACGGATTTCAATCACGAATTCCATTTACTGGTGGCCTTCTCCTGGCGGATGACTTTATCCCAGATCTCTATGTTCACATGGGATTTCATCCGGCGTGGAAATATAAAAATGTACGGGAAGTAATTTTCGATGCGGGCCGCTTGACGGACGATCACGACCGTTCGGCGGAGATGGCCGAGTTGCGGAGCAGGTTTGTCGAAGAAGCCAGGCAGTCGGGCAGACGGGTTTCGGAACCGACGAGGGACCAGATCAAAGAATGGATCGAGAAATGCTTTTCCCGCAGCTATTAACGTACTCTTCGGCTCCGAATTTTCGGGCCCAAGTTAATCCGTGATTCTTTTGTGAAGGGAATCTTCGAATGAACTCGCACTCCGTATCCGATAGACGTTGGTGGCTGCATTTGCGCCGCCATCTTTTGAAACGTGCCTTTCGGATCCTTGGTGGGTTTACGCTGTTTTTTCTCCTTACGGTACCGGCCATTCCGAGTCGTCCGCCTTATCCATTAACTATTCTTCTGCCGGTTCGTATCGTTCTTGTGTGCGGATTCATTACCTGGGCCGGTGCATTCCTTTCCTGCGTCTACGCATTTTTCATTTCTTCCGAACGGCCGTCATTTATTGCCTCATGGACATTTTTTCTGCTCTTTGGGGTCGAGCTTTTTGCGGTCGCCGTTGCTGTGCGCTTTCTGTGAGATCGATCGGGGCTTTGACCAAAACGGATTGTTTCACGGTACTTACGCTGTCATGGACCGATGCTCCGATGCCCATTTTATAAGACCTGCATTCCGGTTTTTCCATGAAAACGATCGCCATACTCATGCTGCTCGTGACTATTGCCTATTCGGTGCTCGCAGCGGTCTCGTCCCCAGTTTTCTCCGCATATGATTCAGAATATGTTGTCTCATACTTTTCCGACCACCCCCATCGGTTTTGGGTCGCATTTCGTAGCATGGGGCGCCCATCTGTTACTCCTGGTGGCAACCGTCGGATATTCCAGCTATTGCACCGTTTTGGCTTGGCGAGCCTTGACGCTTGGTGCTGGCCTCAATCGCGCTCCTTTTCTGATCGGCATGAGTATCCTGCCCCTCTGGCTTGGGGTCGTTCAGACGTTTGTCTTGCTGCAATTGACCCCGAGTTATATCGGGTTTGGGTGGTATCTTTTCAGCCTTCTGGACGAGATCCGGTTGATCTTGTTTGTCATGCTGACTGCGGCTGTCTTGCCAGCGACACTGGCGCTGCTGGCCATTTGGCGACAGTCGCGGTTCACGGCGATGGGACGGCTCGATGCCACTCAAACCTGAAAGGTTCATCGATACGACCTTACCCACCGACGTCCTCCAAGTCCGTGCGCCCGCACTCAATTTCTACGTGCTGCGCGACGCGGCGGGGCTCTATCTGCTCGATGCAGGTTTCATCGGCGGACGCTTCCTTTTGCGGCGCGCCCTTCGCCGGCGCGGGTGGGATCGTGAACCCATCCGCGGAATTATCGTCACGCACGGGCATCTCGACCATATCCTCAACGTGGCCCCCCTGGCCCGCGAAACTGGCGCATGGATCGCCGCGCCGCGCCTCGATGCGGATCACTACGCCGGTCGTCCGAGCTATCGCGGTTGGGCGCGAGTGACCGGTTGCCTCGAGAGCATTGGCCGGCCCGTCCTTTCGTTCCGTCCCTTTGTGCCCGATCGCTGGCTCGACGACGGAGATTACATTGACGTCTGGCAGGGGCTTCGGGCGGTCCATCTCCCCGGGCACACGCACGGGCATATGGGCTTCTACTGTGAACGTCTCCGGCTTTTGTTCAGTGCTGATCTTTTTGCCAGCTACGGCGTCGCCCGTTTTCCGCCGGGAATTTTCAACTCCGCGCCGGAGCAATTGCCAGAGAGCGCCGCGAGGGCTTTGGCAATCGACCTCCTCGGAATCATTCCGAATCACTGCGACCGAGTCAGCCCGGAAATGCATTTGAATCGGTTTTGTCGATTGCAGCCTGAAAACCGTTGAGGTTCTCATGCCCATCAGGGCATGGAGCGCATGAAAACAAGGGATGCGCGGTTATTGTCTGCATTGCGGATGCATTGCGAATCAGTCTGTACGCTGATCAATAAGGGACATTGGCGGGGTTTCCCGTCGAAAAAACGTAGGGTCTCTAATGGCATGACCGATGCTAAGGTCGGGCGCGGTCCTACACGAGACGCCCCCTCGTGAATGATCCGCAATATTAAATAATACATACCCCTTAAGTTAACCGCACCCTATGCTAACTGATATCCAGTCACGTCGTGGAGGTTTCACCCTTGTGGAAATCATGATCGTTGTGGCGATCATTGCCCTCCTTGCTTCCATCGCCGTTCCGAGCGCCCTTCGCGCTCGTAAGCGGTCTCAAGCGACCAGCACCCTGAATACCCTCCGCCTTCTCGACGCTGCTTGCGATCAGTGGGCCATCGAGAACGGCCAGTCTCCAGGGTCCGCTCCGGGCGCTTCGGTCCTCGCCGGGTATATCAAAGTGAACAGCAAGCTCTATACGGATCTGAAGACAGGCGGGGGCTCTGCAAAAGACGCTTTGGGTAATACCATCGCTCTTCCTGTGGTGGACACGCCTCCGGTGGTTCCAGCCAGTACTTTCTCATCGCTTAGCGACGTGGCTCCCTCGCCCTTCTGGGTGCCTTTCTATTCGGCTTCTTAAAGTCTGATTTCCGTTTGGTTCGTAGGCCTCCAGCCGTTCCGCAAGGGACGGCTGGTTTTTTTTGGCCGCCTGCTAAAGAAGATTGCTCATCTTCCATGAGCTTTAACTTTCAACCTGCGAAAGCTTGCGACGCTGCTGCCCTCGCGGAATTGCATACAGCGGTGGCGGCGCATCTGACTGAGTTGCACGGGCGCGGGTCGTGGTCCTCCAGCATCTCTGAAAAAAGTGTGTTATTTGCCATGCGCACAGCGCGTGTATTTGTGGCGCGGTCGGGGACGGAGATCGTCGGCACGCTGCGACTGGCGACGAAGAAGCCGTGGGCGATCGACACACGTTATTTTTCCACCTGCCGTCGACCGCTTTATCTCTTGGGAATGGCTGTCACGCCGGCGCGGCAACGCCAGGGGATCGGCCGGTGGTGCCTGGGAGAAGCAAAGCGCGTCGCAAAGGATTGGCCGGCGGATGCGATTCGTCTCGATGCCTACGATGCAAAGGCAGGAGCGGGCGAATTTTATGCGCGCTGTGGCTGGGTGGAAACGGGACGTGCGTCTTATCGCGACGTGCCGTTAATTTACTATGAGCTCATTTTGGAATAGGGATCAATATCCCTTCCAAAATGAGCAGCTTCAAGATCTGTCCGAAATGCGGAACACCGCAGCAGTGGGAGCTGTGGCGCCAGTGTATCTGTGGCTTCGATTTTGGCCTGGACTCTTCCGTTCTGGATCCTCCGAACCTTCCCGAGATTTGCGAGACCGAGACATCCGTTGCAAAGCCCTCGGTGCCGAGCCGTCGTGGTTGTCTCCTGGCCTTGATAGTTATATTTCTTGTTCCTGGCTATTTGCTTATTGGTCCCGCATTCCTGCACGCGTTCTTTGTTCCTCTTTTCTTCGGTGGTGAATAGGTGTTGAAAGCTGCCCCGTTACTCACCTTACTTACTTCTTTCTCGGTTGGACCTTCAAGAGATCGAGCGTTGTTTGACCACGCTCCTGCTTAAGCTTCGCGAATTCCACTTTCTGTTCCGGAGTCAGTTCGTGGTCCACGTCGTCGATGAGTTGCTCGATGATCCCATTCGTCTTGGTGATGGTTTGCTCACGGAGAGCGGTCAGTTCGTCGACGCGGGAATCCATGCGCGCCTGGATTTTCTGGGCCTGGTCCGGCGTAAGGCGAAGCTGGCGCTGCAGCTTGCGCATGACGGTTTCATTCCACGTTTGTGGAATATTGTGCCGATGGATTCTGGCGTAGGCCAGGCGGGTGCCAATGACGCCGCCGGCCAGCCCGCTGATCAGCACTACGGCGGCAAGGGTGAGGATGATTTTCCAACGCATAATCAGAGTGATTCGAACCAGGGAAGTTGTTCACCGACGCTTTCGGCGATGGGTGGTGAGAGGGTGGGAGGAGCGGGCTCAGTCCACATAACGAGAATGGTGGCGATGAAAAGAACCGCGGCCACCATTCCCAGCGCGCGCAGGCTGAACGTTTGCCAGATCAGGGCAAGGGCTGCCGAGGTCCCGACTGGCTCGCGACTCAGGGCGACGACACGGCTGGAAAAACCTGGCGGAGCCTGGATCTCGCCGTCCGCAGGCGGCGCGGAGCGCGCGGCAGCGGCGCCGATTTTCCAGCGGCGGTCGAATTCATCGTGGTTCATAGGCGGTTCTCCCTTCGGAGGAGTTGTGCGTGGCGGCGGAGTTTGTGCCGGGCTCGGAAGGCTCGCACTTTGACAAGGGTCTTGCTCCAGCCGGTAAGCTGGCTGATTTCGGAGACGGAACGTTCTTCCAGGTCGAGGAGCGAAATAACGAGGCGATCCTGAGGCGAAAGAATGTCGAGCAACTTCTCCATGATCTCCCGTGCGCCGGCTGCATCCTGAGGTGCGTCCGTGCTTTGTGTCCCGACAAAGAAATCGATCCAATCCCGCTCGGATTCGCCGAGATCGGCCCAACGCCACTCGGGACGACGCTTTTCCGCGCGAAGGGCATCGAGGCAGGTGGTGACAGCGAGGCGGGAGACCCAATGCTCGAAGGGAACACCGTGACGTCCTTCATATTGATCCATGCGGGTAAACATTTTCAGAAACACCTCTTGCGCGAGATCCTCCTCGAGCATCCGCCGGGGCAGATGGGAGCGGACGATCTTCATCACCAGCGGGTAGAGGTGTTCGACCAGTGCGCGGGCTGCTTCACCATCTCCCGCCCGGACTGCGTCAAGGCAGGCGGGCACATCGAGCACGGGCTCGGTAGTCATGGTGGAAATGTGGCTGCCATTAGGATTTGTAACGCCGAGTGAAGTGGACAGGTTACAAAAATTTCCCGGATTCTGCGGCTTGGGGAGCCGGTGCGGTTTCCTTTAACGCAAAGCCCGCAAAGAGCGCCAAGGAACGCAAAGATTCGTATTTGTCGAACATTCCACCCCGTAGCGACAGCACGAGCACTTGATTGAACACCCTTCCAAAGCCGCCTATCGTCTGCCAGATGAGCGACAGTCTTGAACAGGGCTTGAACAAAGCCGGAATCCGAACCGCAAACCGGCACCTGTTTCTGTGCCTTGGACCGGACTGTTGCAGTGGCGCCGAAGGAGAAGCGACTTGGGAATACATCAAGAAGCGGGTGAGGGAGACGGGAATTCCGGCGATGCGCACCAAGGCGGCGTGCTTTCGAATCTGCACACGAGGTCCGTGGCTGGTCGTATATCCGGAAGGGATCTGGTACGCCGGAGTGACGCCCGAACGATTCGAGCGCATCCTGCAGGAACACCTGCTGGGCGGGCAGCCGGTGGAGGAATGGACGATTGAGAAAAACGATCTTGGTGCTTCTCTATAAGAAAGGTTGCCTGCGTTCGGCTGCGGCGATGATCTTATAAAAGTAAGCGACGCGGAAACTCATCCGAGTACGTATCAAAACCGCGATGCTTGAATAGCAGTTTCGCTGCTTTGCAGGGTGGTGCTAAGCCAATATAGCTAGATTTTACCTCGTTTTTGACGATGCAAACGGCTCGTGTGTCATAGAACAAATGGTCTGTCTATAGACCATTTGGTGGGGATAAAAACGTGCGCTATTTCTCAAGTGGAATACGCCCGATCTCATTTTCATAACCAATTTTTCGGGCATAGGTAGCAACGTGAAAGAGGCCCCGCTTTTTCACACCCACTTATATCCCACCCGCTAAAATGAACACTCCCCCCGCTCTCATCATGCGTCCCCTTATCTCTCGTGAATCCGCCCGCAAACCTGTCCGGCGCAAAGCCGCTCTTTCTTTAGCCGCAGCAGTTGCGGCGGTGCTCGCCGGACAATCCGCGCATGGCGCCAGTGCAGTGTGGGATGGACTTTCCGATTCGATCTGGGCGGATGCCAACTGGGGCGGCGTCTCTCCGGTTCCGGGCGTGGGTGATACGGCTACTTTCAGCGGAGCGGGAAATGGCAATGTGCTGATCGATCTCGGAACGGGGATTGAGATTAAGAATATCATTTTCGATACCGCGAACGCTGCCGCTTATACGATTGGTACGGGTGGTCCGAGCAGCGAATCCCTGGTCCTCGACAGCTCGGGTTCGATCAATGTGACCTCGACGGTCACGAACAGCGAATTGATCAATGCCAAGCTGACTCTCGGAACCGATGGCACGGCGCAAACCTATACGATCAATAACGACGGCACGACGGGTGGCCAGCTTCTAACGCTCGCCGGCAGCATCACGGGTTCGACGGGCGCCGGGATCAAGACTTTGGCGGTGAGTGGGTTGGGAAATACCCTCATCAGCGGGGTGATTGCGAATGGGACGACTGGAACGGTAGCCGTGACCAAGAGTGGCAATGGCGCTTTGACCCTCTCCGGGGCCAATACCATGACTGGCGGGGTCACGCTGAATGCTGGCACGCTCAATATCAATAATGCTTCTGCTCTCGGAAATACCGCGACTGGTGCGCTTACGGTGACCGGCGGAACGATTAATAACACCAGTGGGGCGGCCATTACTACGACAACGGCCAAGGCCCTCAACCTCAACGGAGATCTGACCTTCACCGGGTCGAATAACCTCAATTTCAATGGTGGGACATTGGCTGCGGGTGGGGCCGCGGGAACGCGCACTCTGTCCGTCAATGCTGGTATTCTCAGTCTGAACAATATCACCACTGCCGCGGGGGTAAGCTTCAGCAAGGCTGGTGCCGGGACGCTGTCTTTGACCTCCACCACGAATAACTCGACCAATCTCTCGGGTATCCTTGATATCCAGGCGGGCAAGATTCAGGTCAACTCGGACACTACCTTTGCCGGTCTCACGGGCGCCGGTACGCTTGAGAACGGCGGTGGTTCTTCAAGGTGGTTGTTCGACACGCAAACGACCGATACCACCTTTTCCGGGACCATTCAGGATGGCTCTGTGGCCGGCGTGAGATTGGGTCTCGTGAAAACGGGAGCAGGCATGCTCAATCTTACTGGCCCGAACAACAGTACCGGCGACCGTTTCGATATCCAGAACGGTACGATTCGGATCACCGGCACCTACACGATGGGATATGGCACAGCGGCCAACCAGATTGCGCAAATTGGTGATGCGGCCAATCTGAACGGCGTGCTGAGGATTGATGGTGGAACGTTCAATGCCAACAAGACTAACAGCCCCAGTATCGCGGTTGGCGCAGCGGCCAATGCCCGCGGATACATCGAGATGACGTCAGGAGCGATTAATTCGCTCAGCGAACTGCACATCGGCAACGGCAGTGGTGCGGCCGGAACAAATCCTTATGCCGTTCTGAGCATGAGCGGCGGCACGGTGACGAGCGGAAGCTGGTTGACCGTCGGTAACACGAACGATCGCGCCGTGCTCAATCAGAGCGGCGGGTCGATCATCGTCTCAACAAATAAGCTGACCATCGCCACCACCGGTAATACCTCGATTGGGGTTGTGAATGCTTCAGGGGGAACCTTGACCTCCAATGGGGGTATCAATGTTGGCGAATTTGGCACCGGCACTTTGAATGTGAGTGGCACCGCTGTGGTCTCGACGGGACCGGCGGGAACGGTTCAATTTGGTGGAAACGCCGTGCAACTCGCGGGCACCGTCAATTTGCTTGGCGGTACGCTCAGCACGAATTCCATTGCCAAGGGCGCCAGCACGGCGACGGCGGTGGAGCTATTCAACTTCGAAGGCGGCACTTTGAAAGCAACCGCAAGCAATGGAACTTTCTTTAACAATCTCGCGCTGACCACCGCCTATGTCTATTCGGCTGGTGGTACGATCGATAACGGCAGTAATGCCATCACGATCTCCCAGCCTTTGTTGGCCCCGACGGGCAGCGGTGTTGCTGGAATTGCTTCATTCACGGGCGGTGCTGGTTACATTGATACGCCGCTTGTGACGGTCGTCCGGGGAGCCGGAGACACGACAGGCGTAGGCGCAACTGCGGTTGCCACGGTGTCGGGCGGTGTTGTCACGGGCATCACCATTACGAATCCAGGTGTGGGCTATACGGTGGCTCCGACCTTCACGATCTTCGGCGGGGGCGCGACAACGGCCGCAACCGTGACCGGCGCTACGCCTGTGGCCAATGTCAGCGGCGGGATGACCTTCAACGGGACGGGAACAACCACGCTCACTGGAATCAGCACGTACACGGGTGCAACTACCGTCAATAACGGTACGTTGGCACTGGGCGTCGGCGGTGGTGCAGGTACGATCCGGGGCGTACTCAACATTAACTCAGGCGCCACGGTATCTACGACCGCGACCGATGCCTTGGGTTTCAACGCCGGAACTAGTGTGCCAACCGTCAACATCAATGGTGGCACGCTCAATGACGGGGTGAATGGCAACGAAGCCTTCATCACGAACATCAACCTGACCGGCGGCACACTATCGTCGTCCGGCGGGGGCGCCTTTAATTTCAGTACCGGTTTTGGAATCACCAGCCTCGCCAGCTCGACGACGTCTCTGATCAGCGCGCCTTTGTCGAATCGTTCCGGTTCATTGGGCCTCACCGTTGCCCAGGGCACGACATCGAGCGGCATCGATCTCAATGTAACTGGGGCGATCATCAACGGAGGTGGAACGGGTATCACCAAGAGCGGGCCGGGAACGATGCAGCTTACTGGTACGAGCACCTACACCGGCCTGACTGCGATCAATAACGGCACCCTGATCCTGAGCGGGGCCGGTTCGATCAATGGCAGCACCGGCGGCATTACGGTCAATGGCAGTGGCGCCAAGCTCGTGCAGAATAGTTCGACGGCGATTTCGCCGAATGTTGCACTCACGACCGGCACCCTGGACGGCACAGGCATTTTGAGCGGTACGGTGACTGTGGGCGACGGAGGTACGACGATCCAGAATGGATTCGGAACCAGCTCACCGCTGACCATCGGTTCGCTGACCTTCAACGGAGCGTCGGTCCTGAATCTCTCGACCGCGTCCTCCACGACCGCAGCGCTAGCTACGACCACGCTGACGACCGGAGCGACGAATTCGTCGGGAGTGATTACAATCAATGCCACGAATGCCTCCTGGACCAACGGTCTGGAGTATCAATTGATTGGTTTCTCGAACTTGCTGGGCACAGGGTTCACCAGCTTTTCGAAGGGAACCATCACGAACCTGGGAGCACGCCAAAGCGCGACGTTGACGGACGAGCCCGGTTTCATCGGTCTCTTGATCGCCGGCGATATCCCGCTGTGGACGGGTCAGCAAAACGGAAAATGGACGACTGCGACCATTGGCGGCGCTTCCAACTGGAAATTGCAGACCGCCGGCACGGCGACGGACTACATCACCGCGGATGCCGTACTCTTCGATGACAATGTGACCGGCACGACGACGGTGAATATCTCCGACGCGAACGTCAGCCCGACGAGCACGACCTTCAATAACTTCGCTTTTCCTTATACCATCACCAGTACAGGAGGTTTCGGAATTGCCTCGGGTACGGTGACGCTGAACGGATCGTCCAATGTCACCCTGGCGACCGCGAACACTTACACCGGCGCGACGACGATCAATAACGGCGTCCTGAGCATTACCGGTTCCCTGGGTAATACTCCCGTGGCGGTGAATAGTGGCGGCGTGTTGAGTCTCGATCATGCCGGGGCCGTCAGCCAGAATACGATTACGCTCAACGGAGGTATGCTGACGGAGTCCGTAGCGAATGGATTGAGCGGAACAGCTGCTGTGGTGATCGGAGGGAATGGCATGGCCACCCCTTCGGCAAATAACACTTACAGCGGCGGGACGACGGTTAACTCCGGTACGCTCTATATCAATGGCCCCACCGCCATCGGCTCCGGTCCGCTCACACTTGCTTCGGCAACGATCGATAACCTGAGCGGGGCTTCGGTGACTCTGACGGCTAACAACGCACAAGTCTGGGCGAGTGGAGGTAACCTCATCTTCCCGGGAACCAATGCCCTGAACCTGGGAACGGGTACGGTGAACCTGGGCGCCGATTCTACAACCGGCTCCTTCACGATCACGAATAACAGCAGTCTTCCGGGAGCATCTCTGACGGTCGGTGGCCCGATCACGGCCAGTGGTGCCGGCGCCGGCACCAAGACTCTGACGATTTCCGGCACGGGCAGTACCGCTTTGACGGGCAGCGTGACGAAGGGGGCCGCGGCCGCTTTGATCGTCAACGATAACACTGGCAGCCTCCTGACGCTCTCCGGTCCGGCCAGCAATATTACCACGCTGAACATCAATGGCGGGAGCGGCAGTGTCGTGGATCTCGGCAGCGGCAACCTGACGGTGGCAAACGCCGGCGTCAACATCGTTCAATCAACCACGGGCGGCACCATTAACGCCAGCGGCGGCGGTGTTATTACGCTGGGAAGCAATGGAGGTGACTTCGGCACGATGGGCGGCACGACACTGACGGTGAATGCCGCGATCACGGGTGCGAATGGTGTCGACTTCTGGAATGCGAATGGCGGCACCGGAATGGGCACGATCATCCTCAACGGATCGAATACCTATGTCGGCACGACGAATGTCGAAAATACCCATGTCATCCTGAATGGCGCGATCAATGCGGCCAATGCCGCGAATATGGGGCAGTTCCAGGTTGCCGATGTTGCGAACGTCAATGCTGTATTGACTGTCGCCGGTGGAACGCTCAACGCGACCAAAGCGACCAATCCCAGCTTCACGATGGCTGTGGCGGCCAATTCCGCGGGCGAGCTCAACATGAGCTCGGGAACGATCAACGCGACGAGTGAGTTCCACATCGGACAAGGCGCAGGGGCGTACGCGGCCGTGTCGATGAGCGCCGGTACGATCAATTCCGGCAGCTGGTTTGTCGTCGGCTTCAACAACGACCGCGCGGTTCTGAATCAATCCGGCGGTACGATTAACGTGTTGGCCAACCGTTTGACCATCGGGGCCGGTGGCACCGCGGCGAATGGTGTGATGAATATCAGTGGCGGCAGCTTCAACTCGACTTCAGCGAGTGGCGGCATCTACGTCGGTGAAAATGGTGTGGGGGTCCTGAACATCTCCGGTACGGGTGCCGTCTCCGCGGCGGTAAATGGCGTGGCCATCGGTCAAAACACCGGAGCCGCGGGTGAAGTCAATCTGCTCGGCGGAAGACTCACGACAAACAGTGTCGTCAAGGGAGCCGGTTCCGCGGTGTTCAACTTCAACGGTGGCACCTTGCAGGCGAATGCGACCAACGCGACCTTCATGACCGGCCTGACCAATGCTTACATCTATAGCGGCGGCGCCATCATCGACAGCAACGCGCAAAATATCGCCATCGCGCAGCCACTGTTGGTGCCGACAGGAAGCGGAGTCAGTGCTGCCGGCCTTTCGGTAAGTGGCGGCGGTTATATCGACACGCCACTCGTGAGCATTGCCGGCGATGGAACTGGAGCGACGGCCGTGGCCAATATCGATTCCAATGGCAATCTGACTGGCATCACGATCACGAACCCGGGTGTTGGGTACACCACGGCCACATTCTCGCTGCTTGGTGGCGGAATCGGAAATACCGGCGCGATCAGCGGCACGCCGACATTGGTGGCCAATGCGAGCGGTGGCCTGACCAAGCAGGGGAACGGAACGCTGACGTTGTCAGGAGTCAATACTTACACCGGGCCGACGATCGTTGCCGCCGGAACTCTCGCCGTAACGGGAAGTATCTCCGGCTCGACGTCGATCACGGTGCGGCAATCGGCGACGCTCGACGTCAGTGCCGCCGGGCTTTCGACCGCCAGCGGCCAGACTCTGGCTGGCAACGGCACCGTGCTCGGTGCGGTGACGCTGAATTCCGGATCGATCCTCTCACCGGGTGAAGGAGGGATCGGGACGCTGACTTTCTCGGGTAACCTGGATCTTTCGCTGGCCGTGACACCCACTGCGACTGGAGCCCTGACCTTCGATCTCGGTTCATCCGGAATCGGTGATGAAGTCCTTGTTTCCGGTGGCACACTGACGATCGGCAGTGGAGTGCTGGCCTTTGATGACTTTGCCTTCGTGCCGGGAGCCGGCTTCGGCAATGGCACTTACACGCTCTTTTCAAGTGTAACGGCGATCAATGGAACGCTGGATCCAGTCCTGGCGGATCTGACCGGTACGATCAATGGACGAACCGCGACGCTCGGACTTTCGGCTGACGGAACTTCGATTCTGCTGGCCGTTGTTCCCGAGCCCGATCCGGCCGCGATGATCATGGCTGGTCTGGGATCGTTGCTCGGACTGCAAAGGTTCCGCCGCCGCCGCGCCATCTAACGACTAGTTAACAATTTCTGCCGTGAGGCAGAACGAACCAGCATGGCTTCGACGTGGGGCCGGCTGGTTCAAGGGGAAAGGAAGGCCGCCCGACTGGGGAGCCGGGCGGCCTTTGGCCCACTGTGGAAAGTGGAAGCGGCGTCCTCCTCGCCGCTTGTGGGTGTAGGTACACTTGGGACTCAGATTTTTCAAAGCAGCAGATCTCCTCGCGCTCGCCGGCAATCTGGGCGAGGTGTATGGTCTTCGCCGTTCTTCGAACCCAAGAGCTGACCTTCACACTTATGCTGCGTCTCTTCCGTCTCTCTCTCCCACTGCTGATGCTTGCCCCGGCTTTGCTGGCCGAGACTCCGCCAGCTCCCGCCGCCGGTCAGTTGGCCTTTCTCCGTTGCCAGGACGAGGAAAAGGTCGCATCCATGAAAACCTTGTCCGAGGAGTTTAAACCGGCCGACGGGCGAGGACCGTCGATCTGGCTCATCGGCGTCGCCCATATCGGAACGCCCGAGTATTATGCCGCGCTCCAAAAGAAGCTCGATGTGCAATCCACCGTACTTTACGAGGGTGTGGGTGAGGAAAAGTTGAAGGATGGGATCAAGCCTGACACCAAAAACGGACTCCAGGGAAAACTCGCCACGGCGCTCGGCCTCGTTTTCCAACTGGATGGCATCGATTATCAGCGACGGAATTTTGTGAACTGTGACCTGACCCTGGCCGGCCTGGAAAAAGCCATCGCCGATCAGGAGTCAAAGTCATCGGCCCCCGAGCCCAAGCCTGGCGAAAAGCCGGTTTCCGCGGATCCCACCGCGCCGTCTGTGGATGAAAAGAGTAGTGGCTCCAAACTGCCGGCGAAGGTGGATAACACGACCTTCAATACCCTCATGCAGGCGATCCACGGCGAAGGAGACATTAATCGCCAACTCGATGGAATGCTCGGCGCCATGGGCAGCACACCCGAGATGCGCGAGACGATGAAGCTCACGTTCATCGAAACATTCGGGCAGGCAGGTGATTTGATTGACCTGGCAAAATCGGCTTCACCGGAGATCCGGAATTTGTTCGAGGTTCTCGTGACCGAACGGAATGAGAATGTGATTCGGCAACTCAAAGCGCGCCTGCCCAGGCTCGGCTCCGGTGGAACCATCGCTGTTTTCTACGGCGCAGCGCATATGGACCAAATTGCGGAGCGTCTGACCAAAGATTTGCACTACACGCCCGGCGTCCAGGAATGGGACACCGCTTTTACGGCGGATACCGCGAAATCCATGATGCCGCCCGCGCAAATCAAGGCGTTGGTGCAGATGATGCGCATGCAATTGCAAAACATGAAAGCAGGCAAAGGTGGTGGCGGGTTGGAGGGTTTGCTCAACTTGCCGGGATTGCAGGGAGACGAGGAAAAGGCCGCCGAACCAGGAAAATAGGGTTGAAGCGAGGGCAGATGGGAGGACGCGGGGCGAACGGCACTTGAACAAGGATATGCTTGTCTGAAACAGGCCCGGAGGGCCGCCGGACATTAGCTCCGGGCGACAGCCCGGAGAATCCGAGGCCGTTTGGCAGCCCCGGATGGGGCGCCGGACTCTTTGCGTTTGTGCTGATGAGGAAGCTTGTTCTGGTACGGCGCCAACTCCCGCCTGAGGCTCAAGGCTGCAAAAATGCCATGTTCACAAGAGCAGCTCCTGCTTGACATACATAGAAGCACAATGCATTGTGCTTCTATGATCAGGAAAGAGCTCGTCGCTGCTTCTGCCGAATCTCTCGTTCTCTCACTACTCGCCAACGGCGAAAGCTATGGCTATGCGATGATTCAGGAGATCAAGGCGCGCTCCGGAAATCATCTCGAATGGGCCGATGGAATGCTCTATCCGGTCCTGCACCGCATGGAACGCAAAGGCTGGATCGACGCCCGCTGGAAGGCAGCGGAATCGGGTCGCAAACGAAAGTATTACGCGATCACGCGCGCCGGCCGAAAGGCACTCCAGGAACAAACCGCCCAGTGGACGCTGGTCCACTCCGTCCTCACCGGCTTATTGGAGGCGCAACATGTTTGATCTCGAAAAGGCCATCGCAGACTGGCGGCGCGATCTCGCCGCGCACGGACTCCGATCATCCGAAGACCTGGACGAACTCGAATCCCATCTTCGGGACGAACTCGAAGCGCAGATCGAAAGCGGCGCCAGCCCGCGGGAAGCCTGGATCGCCGCGGCTCAAGGCATCGGAGAGCCGGCTGCATTGAAAAACGAATTCGCCCGAGCTGCCGGAATCACCGATGCGCTGCGCCAAATCGGACAAACACTTTCCCACTTTGCCGGACTCACCGGCCCACACCAAACCACGCTCATGACCATGTCCCCCACTCCTGCGATCATCCGTTCCCGCCGCGCGACTTACCTTGAAGCCGCGGTCTTTCTCTTCCCTTCCGTCGCCGCCGCCATCTTTTTCAATCTATTCCTCTTTCCCAAGCTCCAGTGGTTTCAAATGAAGACCGGCATGGCGCTTCCGACGGTCGATCAGATCCTCCGTCTCTGGTCCGAACATGCCATGCTCGTTTGCGCTCCCTTCCTGGCTCTGCTTATTCTCCTTGAATGGCGCTCGGTCCAATGGCCCCGCTATCGCCGGGCGGCAGTCGGGTCCATGGTTTTGCTCTTCAATGTCGCCATCTTATTTATCACGACGTCTGCCATTATTACCTTACTCGTCGCGATGCCGAAACTAATGCATCCCGCTAACTAGTACATCCTCTCACGAAGATGTGCGCGCCTGGATCCAGTCTCCAATTTGGTAATTTGGTAAAAATCCAGATCGCTCCCATCACGACTGGCTTCATGAAGAGGTGCGGACGGTTTTAACGCAAAGGCCACAGCGCGACAAAGCCGTAACCAAATCGGTGTCTTCGCGTGAAAGAAACGGTTTCATCTTAACGCAAAGGCCGCAAAGGTGCGCAAAGATTTCGGGAAGGGGTATGCTCTTCTTTCTCTGAATCTTTGCGCTCCTTCGCGTTCTTTGCGTTCTTTGCGTCAAATCAGAAAGGTCGCCACCGCAACCGGCTCCGGGAGTATCCATCCCACCTAATGTAAGGGGTAGCCCCTGACAAAAGATCGGTCCCTTTCGCGTGCAGTATTGCGGGGCGGAGCAAATCCGGAAGGTGACCGGCCTGGATCTCCCGGATGAATTTCAGGGATATTCCCGTACAGACTCGCGCACGCCGAGATGGCACCATCGATTCCTCGAAAAGATGAACCCTTCATCCGCTATGCTGCCACGGACCGACGGTAAGAACTCCCGTTCTCAAGGAACCACTAATCGGCTTTTCGCCCACTTACGCTTTCGCCATTCGCTTAAGTTGGTGGCCACGGCAACGCTGGCCGTATTTGCCGGAATCGAAGCGGCCTCGGCACAATTCGCCGAACCCATTTACGTGAGCCAGGGAGACAATTGGTCCGCCTCGACGCGTGCGGATTTTTACACCCGGGATCAGGGTTCCCAGTACATCAAGTACGCCTGGTTGAAAGCGCTGAAGCACCCGGACGGCCAGCCGCTGCTCGCGGATCAATTTGGCCGTTACGGATATCTTCCCAATCCGGGCAACCCCGACGGCTTGCCGGTCGGTTTTGTGAAAGCCGGTGACTATATGGGAATGACCTGCTCGGCGTGCCATACGCGGCAGATCAGTTACGGCGGCAAGGAGTATCGCATTGATGGCGGGCCGGCCATCGTCGATGTGCAATCCCTCTTCGCCGACATCGATAAAGCGGTCGCTGCCGTCCTCGCCTCGGACGCGGCGTTCCAGGCTTTTGCCAAAGAGGTTCTCGGGCAAGCCAACCCAAGTCCGGACGACGTCAGCCTGCTCAAGAGCGACGTTCAGGCGTGGTTTCTCCGCTACAATACATTGATGACACGCGCGCTGCCGAATTCCTCCTGGGGACCCGGCCGTCTCGATGCCGTCGGCATGATCTTCAATCGACTGACGGGCCTCGATCTTGGTCCGGCGCCGAGCCATATCATCGCGGATAACATCAAACCGGCGGATGCGCCCGTCCGATATCCATTTCTCTGGAATGCCCCCATTCAGGATCTCACGCAGTGGCCGGGCTTTAGTCCAAATGGTGACGATCTCCTCGCGCTCGCTCGCAATCTCGGCGAGGTCTATGGCGTTTTCGCCACCTTTGAGCCCAAGAAAGAGTTTCTGAACCTTCTGGGCATCGACTATCTGCATCGTAACTCGGCAAATTTCGACGGCTTGGGCCGGTTGGAGAATCTGATTAAGCAGATTGGACCGCCGAAATATCCCTGGCCGATCGACGAAGCGCTCGCCGCGAAAGGGAAAGCCATCTACGAACGGTCCGGCAGTTGCGCCGATTGTCACGGCATCCAACCTGGCACAACCCGGCTCCTCATTTTCAAGACCTGGAAGACGCCATTGAAGGATGTCGGTACCGATTCGCGGGAGTACAATATCCTGGCGTGGAAGGCCAAGACGGGGGTTCTCGAAGGCAAAGATCTCTTTGTCCCACCAAAACTCCAGGCGGTCGATAGCTCGATCGAGATCCTCAAACTGGCGATCGGCGGGACGATCATTCAGCACGCCCTGCCGCATCTCAATGCCAAGATCGAGGCGCTCGAAAACAACGACTTCGTTATCGATCTGAAGGCCTTCGAAAAGGACCTTCCCATTCTCGATAAAGCCCGCGAAGACGTCAAACTCCCCAGTTCCTTGCAGGAACTGAATGGCATCTTTGAAATGCACACCCGCAAGCCGGGGACGCCGGAGACAGCTCCGCCGACCGATAACGCCAATGCCTTCGTCTACGAATCACGTGTCATGGAAGGTATCTGGGCCGCCGCGCCATACCTGCACAACGGCTCGGTGCCAACCTTGGCTGACTTGCTCGAACCTGCCGACAAACGCCCGAAATCCTTCAAGATCGGCCCGAACTACGACATCGATAAAGTCGGTATCGCCGTTGAGCAGACTAAGTTCGGCGACCAGACCTTGGTCGTTTCTCCGGACCGGAACTCCGGTAATTCCAATGCCGGCCATGAGTTTGGCTCGGATTTGTCGGCGGATGATAAGAAGGCGTTGCTGGAGTATCTCAAGAAGCTCTGAGGTTGTTCCGCAAGCGGATGGCGTTTGGCACTAGCGATTCGTACCCGTGATCAACCGGGCATTCCGCCCATACGTAAAATAAACGTACGCCCAATTCAGCAGCACCATGATCTTGTTCCGGAATCCAACGAGGAAGATCAGGTGAATGAATAACCACGCGAGCCAGGCGATGACTCCGCCGAAGCGGATTCCTCTCACATCGGCCACGGCCGCGTGACGTCCGATGGTCGCCATCGAGCCCTTGTCCACGTACTCGAATTTTGCAGTCCACGCTCCGGCCACTTGCGAGCGGATGTTTTGCGCGGCATGCCGTCCTTGCTGCATCGCGACGGGAGCGAGGCCTGGCAATGGCGTGCCCCCTTCCGATTCTGCGAAGTGCGCCTGATCCCCAATGACCTGCACCTCGGGGTGTCCCGGTACGGTGAGATCGTCCTTCACGATCACGCGCCCTTGACGATCCAGCGGCACGCCCAGACTGGTTCCCAGCGGCGATGCGGCATTACCCGCCGCCCACACGATCGTCGTGGCCCGGATGCTCTCGCCACCCTTGAGCTTCACCTCGCCTTCGCGCACTTCTTCCACCGCCATACCCAGACGCACTTCCACGCCGATTTTCTCCAACTGCCGGCGTGCGTTGTCCGAGAGTTCAGGCGTATAGACCGGAAGAACGCGCGGGGCTCCATCGAGTAAAATCACTCGCGCCTGCGACGAATCGATGTGCCGGAAATCGCGCACGAGCGTGACGCGGGCGATCTCCGCGATGGCTCCCGCCATTTCCACTCCGGTGGGCCCGGCACCGATGACGACAAAGGTGAGCGCTGCTTTTCGTTCCTCGGCATCCTGCGTTTTCTCCGCCACTTCAAAGGCGGCGAGCATTCGCCGGCGGATGCCCAGCGCGTCGTCCAGGCTCTTGAGTCCGGGCGCAAACGACTCCCATTCTTCGTGCCCGAAGTAAGAATGCCGCGTTCCCGCCGCGACGATGAGATAGTCGTACGGCACAGGTCCGTCCTGCGTGAGGACCTGCTTCGCGCCCGGCTGGATCTCTTTCACCTCCGTCATGATCACCTCGGCATTCCCCTGTTTCCGCAGAATGTGCCGCAATGGCTCCGCGATATCGGCCGGGGAAAGCGCGGCGGTTGCGACCTGATACAGCAGCGGCTGAAACAAGTGATGATTTTGCCGATCCAGCAGTGTGACCCTCACCGGCGCGTCACCAAGCGCCCGAGCTGCTGCCAAACCGCCGAAGCCGCCCCCGATAATGACCACCCGCGGAAGATTGCGATGATGCACTGTCATGCTTTCAACGTGCGCGGGGACACCGAACCGCACAACCTCGACTTTGTGAAATTTTTCACAAAGTCCCGTGCACCCGCCGTTACTCCACGCATGATGGCGGGGAATTCAGCGGAATCTTTGCGAGCTTGGCGGCCTTTGTATTAAAGCACCTCTCCGTTGGAAGCAGCCTCTATCCTTCACAGACCTTCAAGATACGGCGGCGCGTGGCGAGGCAAGTCAGGCCCATCACGATAAAGCAGCCGGCCGCGGGTTCCGGAACGGTGATATCGCGCACCTGAACGAGATTGACCTGGGCACTCGAGCCGATTCCAGACGACGAGGGGTAAATGAAGACCGTCTCCGAGCCCGTGGCATCCGCGACGAAAGTGCCAATGATGAATTGTCCACTCCCGGTGCCATCCGATGGGAAATAGACATTTGGTGAAAAGTCGCTGCCGCCGCTGAAATTCTCCCATCGCATACCGCCCAGGTTTCGCACATCGTTCACCCAGATTTCGACCAGATAGGTATCTCCCGGAATCATTTGGTTCCAGCCGAATGAACACACCGTGCTGTTATTGCCATAGGCCCCGTACTGCAAAAGGTTATTGTAGTTGCTATCCGGCGTGTTCGGCTGATTGAAATAGGCTCCGCCGTCGACGAAGTTATTCGATTGAAGGTTGGGTAAGTCCGAGAACCCTTGGAAAGAAATGCCATTCACGGGAAAGGCAGGGGCTCCTGCGTTGTATGGCGCCCAGGAACCAAAGTAAGTGCCCTGTGTGGTTACATCAGTCGTACCGGAGATTGAGCCGCTCACTTGCCAGGTGATGTCAACGGCTCTGCTGGCGGTGGCTGCGAGACACGCGAGCGCGAAAATGAGAATGACTTTTTTTACAATATGGGTAGCAGTATGCCTTTCATATATGTTATTTTGGTGTCGAGTTTTCACCGATTTGATGATTTCGGTAAAAGCACGCAGTTTGGCGATTGGGGAGATCATTTGGCGTTTTCTTGATGGGGAGTGACCGTGCACAATTATGCTACACGGCAGACCGGATCTAGGTGTGGTCGGACAAATCCGGGCACCTTTCGGACATGCGGATTCGCAGCGCGGAAGAGCGCAACCAAATTCAGCCAGGCACCCTTCGTCGCAGGGTCTCCAAATTACCACCGCTGACCCGCTGAGAAATATCCACCCGGAATTGTAGGATCCTTCTGATTTGCCCTGCAACGGTTGAACCCGTGCGGTCCGTGTCCTATCGCCACGAAGCGGCCTGGGCGCTGACCATGTAGCGCTTCCGATACTCCAAAGGAGAGAGGCCAAAACTCTGACGGAACTGGTAGGAAAAGGCACTCTGATCGTAAAAGCCGCACTCCGCAGCGATATCCGCCACCGAAAGCCGGGTTTGGACGAGCGCTTCGCAGGCCAGTTTCAACCGGCTGAACATGATGAAATCCCGCGGCGGCATGCCGAGGATTGCGTGAAACTGCCGCGTGAGTTGCCGGGGTGACATGGCGGCCAGCGCCGCCAGTTCATCGATGGGATGCTCCGCTGCTGGCTGTTGCCGAATGCGTTCCACCACGTCGTCGAGCCGGGTGCCACTTAGGAGCCTACGCCGCCGCCCCTCAAATGGCTGCACCGTACCCATGATTCCGAGGATGCGCCCCTCGTCGTCGCGGACCGGGAGCTTATTGGTCACATACCAGTCGATGATATACCGGCGCGGGTTTACAAGTAGTTCGACGATGTTAAGCAATGGCTGGCCCGTGGACATCACGCGGTAGTCGTCGGCGCGGATGCGTTCAGCGACATGCCTCGGGTAAAGGTCGAAGTCGGTTCGGCCGAGCAATTGTTCCGGCTCACCGAAGTCGAGGCTGTTGCGGTGGCTATGGCTAAATGCGACAAATCGGCCTTCGCGGTTCTTCACGAACAGGGTGACGCCCTCGAGATGGTCGAACAGCTCGAGGAGTTTTTGCCCGGAGCCCAGGCTGGCAAAAAATTCTGCCGCCAATCGAGCCGCATCGGGTGGCTGCGTGGAGAATTTGTGTCGGGAGCTTGGAGTGTTCGCATCCGTCACGAACCGCGGACGGAGCGCCTGGTGGGATGCCGATACCTTCGCGGTACTCAGAGCGTCAACGGATTTCATTGGCTGGAATCCCTCCTTTAAAAGCCCGTCAACCTGCTGCGCGAAGCAGCGCCGGAGGGGTTGCTGTGGCGAACGTTCAGTTTCCAGTTGCTCTCAGCAAGTGAAATTCGTGTCATCAGCAAACCAACTCAGCTTTCACCGTCTGCTTGCCTCCGGACGATTCCGCTTTTGCACTTACGGCCTATGTGAAATTCAAGTGTGTGAGAACAGTGGCTATCCGACACCGCCCTGCTCGCGCTCCTGCTCGGCCTTGATGCGATCCTGCGCGAAAAGGAAACGTTTCCTGGAGGGAAGAGCTATCGCTCACGCGAGAGTGCGCATCTCGATCCCTTCCATCGCGTAACGCGCGTACAGGAAGTCACGGATGAAACCGACGCGATCGCCCTCAAACTCGAGGACCACAAAATATGCGGGAGTTTCGAGGGATACCGCGCGATCAAAAACCAGCATCGCGGCGCGTCCTTCCACGAGGCCCGAGGAGTACGCCCATTGCTTGCAGACGGCGTAGCGGGTGAAATATTCGCCGACTTCGCGTTTTCCGTTTCGCTGCCATTTAGCCACGAGATCGACTCTGATATCTTCAGCCAGCATGGCGCGCACCACATCGAAATCTCCGGCCTTGAATCCCTCGACATAGGCAACAAGCCTGGCCTGACTAACTCCATCGATCGCGGGAAGCGCGGTATCTTCAGGCTCTCGTGTTAGTGCGCGAAGCCGCTCGCGCCCGCGCTGGAGCGCCGATTTGAGAGACGGCCCGCTGGACCCGATGATCGCGGCTGCTTCCTCGACGGAATGGCCTAATACATCCTTCAGAATGACCGCGCTTCGCTGGAGCGCCGGTAACTGCATGAAGCTCCGCATACAAGTTGCGGCGACCTCGGGATCGGGCAGATCCGGCGCCGGCATCATCTCGAGATTCTCCTCGCTTTCCAGCAGGGGTCCGCGAGCGCGGCGGCGCAGGAAGTCGAGCGCGGCATTGTGCGCGATGCGAAATAGCCAGGCTTGGGGATTATCCAGGATGCCCGCTGACCCGCGTGCGGCAAAAGCTTTCATCAGGGCATCCTGGACGACATCTTCGCCATCGATCACTGATCCCGTCATGCGGGCGCAGTAGCGATGAAGCTTTGGCCGCATCTCAGCAAGCATCTGTTCAAAATCCTGCCCGGCATCATTCATTCACCATTCACTCTCGCCTGCCGGCTGCCCCGAGGTCCAGTGGCATTATCCCAGCCTCGCGGTGAAAACCGTAAGCCACGCCTTCGGTGTAAGTCGGATCGCTAACCATGCCCGCGACCATCTCGGCAAAGGTATCGGGTTCGAGGATCGAGCCATAGCGTTGCCGGACATATTGCTCGACGCTGATGCCTTCTATCTCCGCCTGGACTGAGGCAACGGCATGGCCCAGCGCCGTGCCGGGGATTAACTGGCCGGGGAGCAGCGCCTGGAAATGGATGCCAAGTTCCCGCTCCCGCGATACCGTATTCGCCTGGTGCGCCATGTACCAAACCATTCGCTTGGCGCCGATATAACCACCCGAGAGCCGCAGGTTTTCGGGTGGGATGTGGGGCGAACTCAGCACATGCGCGGCGCCACTCGACATCACCAACACGCGGCTGCCGGGCCTCATCGGCGTCTTTAGCGCGGCCTGAATGCCAGCGAGACTCGCCTTCACATCCGTGTTCCAGATCACGGAGAAATCCTCCCATGTCTGCTGGTCGATGGGCAGCACAGGCAACCGCGCGCCCGCATTCAGCACGAGGAGATCCGGTTGCTCATCACCCACGATGCGGTCCATCAGCGAAGCATCGGTGGCATCGCCTGCGAGTGTCGTGGCGCCAAGCTTTCGAATCTGCTCGAGCCGTTCGGCGTGGCGGGCGAGCGCAATCACCTGGGCGCCGCGGGTGAGAAACGCCTTCGCCATGGCAAAACCCAGCCCCTCGCTTGCGCCGGTAATAACAATGCGGCGATGCTTCAGGCTTTGCATGATCATTCCTTTCCCAAAGAGACGGTCGTGGCTTCCGCCGAGTAAGCGACCTCGCCAAGGATGGAGTCGAACGAAGCGAAAGCCGTGAGCTTTGGGAAATAGGCGATCATCCGGGAGTCGGAGCGCATCGCTGCGACCGCCGCCGCATCGCGCCACTGGGAATGGATGACGACCCGCGTCCCGTCGGCTGACTCGATCAGAGTCGTGGAGATCCATCCATCCAGCGTGCGGATCACCGTATCAATATTGTCGCGCAACATTTCGAGAAGCCGGCCCTGATTGGCGGGGTCGACGGTCAGGATATTCAGCAAGGTCGTCATAGTGTGTCTTCGGTTAAGCAAGCAGGCCAATCGGGCCTGCTATCTGGAAGACGACGAGCCGACGTGAAACGGATCGGACCCCGAAAACTTTTTTCCGACTCTCCCGAGAATCGAGGAAGAGCTGCGTATGGATTTCTACGCGGCGAACGGTCGAGCCATTCTTTTGAAAGTGATCGATTTCATTTCTGGCCCGTCTCCTCTATTGCTCGAAGGTGTGAGACGCCTTACGAACAAAAGGCCGATATGCGCTCTACCGTGGCCCCGCTGTCCATTTCTGAATCCGATCTTGCGGAAGCGCGACGTATTTATCGGCTACTCTCTTTCCTTCCGCGCTTTCGCGGTCCCTTGTTCCTCAGCCGGGGCATGCAAGCGTTGCTGCGGCTATCGGCGCCGCGCGCGGATCGCCGCCTGCGGACGCGCGGCTTTCGCGTCGAGCATCGGGTCGCCAACCACGCTGGTCGCACCATTCAACTGCGCATCGTCCATCCACCTGGCGAATCGCGCGGCGTCCTCTTCGATATTCACGGCGGGGGCTGGGTGCTGGGGATTCCAGCGCAGAATGACGCCACGAACGCGCTGCTCGCTGCGGAATGCAGCCTGACGATCGTTTCGCCCATCTATCGGCTTGTGCGCTCCGCGAGTCCCGTCTCGGCATGCATCGACGATTGTGAAGCCGCCGCCGCGTGGATGCTCTATAACGACCGCGACGCGGATCTCGCCGGCAAACCGATTGTGATGAGCGGCGACTCTGCCGGGGGGCATCTCGCGCTTTGCGCCCTCCTCCGATTGCGCGAGAAACACCGCGAGTTCTTCCGGCGGGTCAAGGCGGCGGTGCTCCGCTATGGCTGCTACGATTTTTCCGGCACCCCGAGTGTCCACCAGGCGGACTCGAGCGTCCTCGTCCTCCATGGGCCGACTCTTGTGCGTGGCCTGGCCTCGCTCACGCCGGGCCTCGATGAAGCCGCGCGAAAGGGCCCGTCGCTCTCTCCGCTTTATGCCGACTTGCGGGGGCTCCCGCCCGCCCTGCTCGTGGCCGGCGAAGCCGATCCCTTGCGCGACGACAGCATTCTCCTGGCGGAAAAATGGGCCGCTGCCGGAAGTGAGGTCGATCTTCTGCGCGTCCCGGAAGCGCCACACGCCTTTGACCGTCTTCCAACCCGCATCGCCGCTCAAGCCGGAGCGTCGATTCGACGCTGGATCACGGAGAGGCTGGCCGAAAATTCGCTCGCGCCTGATCCCCAGAGCGCCAGGTAAGAAAATCGTCAGCCGCCACGCGGCCGATCCAGAGAAAGGAATTTCGGCGGCAACTGGAAAGATTTGTGTTGCTTCTGACTGAATTTTCAGAACATATTGAAAATACAAGATGCCCAGGAATCCACGAGATCCTTCCGAAGACCAGGAGCGGCTGAATGCCGTGCGGGACGATTTCATTGCCCAGTGGGGCGCAATGGGCGGCGCCTGGGGGATCAACCGCACGATGGCGCAGATCCATGCGCTGCTGATGATCTCGCCGACACCTCTCACCACCGACGATGTGATGGCTGAGCTTTCGATCAGCCGCGGGAATGCGCACATGAATTTGCGCGAATTGATCGGCTGGGGGCTCGTTCGCAGCGTCATTCGGAAAGGCGAGCGCAAGGAGTATTTCGAGGGCGAAAAGGATGTCTGGAAGATCTTCTGCACCGTCGTTCGCGAGCGCAAACGCCGGGAGATCGAGCCGGCCATGACCGCGCTCAAGGATTGCATGGCGCGCTCGAAGGATCTGCGGGCGCCGGACGCCGAGGGTTTCGTCAAGCAGATCAAGGCGTTGCACGATTTTCTCGAAATGGCCGATGCCGTGCTGAACAAGATCGGCCGATCCGAGGAGAGCAAGGTGCTGCCGTGGGCCATGAAGTTCGTCAAATGACCGCCGCTATTTTTTTTCTCACATAGTTTCAATAATTTCTGAAAATCCAAAATATACACAAAATATGAACTACACCGTCTGCCTCCACCTCACCTACCTGGCGATCAGCGTTGCGCTCACCGTTTGGGTCGGCAAGACGCTCCACAAAAATGGCCGCATCTTCCTCATCGATGCCTTTCATCAGAACGAGAAGCTGGCGGATTCCATCAATCACCTCCTCCTGGTCGGATTCTATCTGATCAATTTCGGATACGTAAACCTGGCGCTGCGTTACGGTGAGAAACCCGACAATGTCGAAGGCGTCCTCGAAGTGCTGAGTACAAAGGTGGGCGTTGTGCTGCTGGTGCTTGGCGGCATGCACTTCTTCAACCTCTACGTCTTTTCGCGGATGCGCCGGCGCGCGCTGTTGCAAACCGCCCCACCGCCTATCGAACCTGACGCTCACATTGCCGCTCCGAGGGCCTAATCCGATTCATCCATGAAACGCCTCTACGTCCTTTTTGATGCCGAGTGCGGCGTCTGCCGGCAGGCGAAGCACTGGCTGGCCATGCAACCCGCGTTCGTGCCGCTCGTGTTCCTCCCGCTGCAATCGGCCGACAGTGTATTTCCGGGAATCCGGCATCTGCATCCGGAGGAGCGACTTCTGACCGTGAGCGATACCGGCGATATCTGGAGCGGCGCGTCCGCCTGGATCATGGTGCTCTGGGCTTTGCAGGAAACGCGCGAATGGGCGCAGCGGCTATCTACGCCGGCCCTGCGCCCCTTTGCCAGGATCGTGTGTGAAACGGTGTCGCAAAACCGCCACCTCATTTCGAAATGGTTCGCCCAGGACGGAGCACAGGAACTCGGGCGCAAGCTGGCCAGGCAGGAAGAAATCGCGGAACGGCGCCGGCAGGAGATTTGCCTGCGGGAGGCCGCGAGAGCCGAGCGCAGCCGTGCCGAGGAGCCGCTGGCGCCGCCGCCGCTTCCGCGCGGCGGGGGACGGTGGTGAAGAGCGCCCAAGTGCGGTGTATTTTATATCTGATAATCGCTCCATTCACACGTGGCAGGTACGGCCGGATAACGCTCACCATTCTTGCGGATGAACTCATTCAGCGGCGGCGCCAGTTCGCTTTCCTCACCCATCGCAAAGGAGAAATGCTCGGGCTCTTCCATCATGTGCACGTCCGTGGCAGCGAGGCGTCCGGCATTTTGCTCCGCCACGTGATGGCCACAGATATCTCCGGTGCCAAAGGCATCGATGCGCCAATTCAAGAGGTCCTCAATAGCTGTTTCCTGCCGATCAAAATATACGATTTTGGCACTCTCCGGTTTACGGAGCTTCGTATCGAGTTCGGCTGTGGAACCGCGTGTGACCGCGATGGTTCTTCCTTCGAAATCCGACATCGTGCGCAGGGTGCCGCGGTTTTCGGCTCTCACCACGAGCGATCGCTGGACGGTGTGATAAGGCGTGCTCCAGGCTATGCCCGGCGTGCGACGCCGATCGAAAGGGGCGATTCCCGCCGCCGCAATGTCGGCCTCACCTTTGAGCGGCCGCTCCCAGATGCGATCGAAGTCGAAAAAGCGGACACGTGGTTCCAATCCCACATGCCGGGCGAAGGCTCTCAGGAACTCGATATCCTTACCTCGGGCGATCCCATTTTCCGCCCAGGTCACGGGGGCGAAGGCCGCATAGGTGCCAATGGTGAGGACGCCAGGCATCAGCGTTTTTAGCGCGCCCATCATTCCTCTCCTGCCGATTTGTTGGCCAGCACGGATTGGAGCTGGCATCGGCACATCCAGATCCGCACGGCGGAATTTGTGACTTCGGAACGAGGGCAGAGATTGTTTCGCATGCGGAAATAATCCTCATTTAAACTATATTCGTCCAGTATAATTTAATTGCCGCCTCTCCAAATCTCGCCGGACCGATTGCGATTCCGCTACTTGTTTCATCAGTATTTCCGGGAATCCGGCATCTGCACCCGGAAGAGCGACTTCTGACCGTGAGCGATGCCGGCGATATCTGGAGCGGTGCGCCCGCCTGGATCATGGTCCTCTGGCTTTGCAGGAAACGCGCGAATGGGCGCAGCGGCTATCAACGCCGGCCCTGCGCCCCTTCGCCAGGATCGTGTGTGAAACGGTGTCGCAAAACCGCCACCTCATTTCGAGATGGTTTGCCGAGAATGGAGCACAGGAACTCGGGCGCAAGCTGGCCAGGCAGGAAGAAATCGCGGAACGGCGCCGTCAGGAAGTCTGCCTGCGGGAAGCCGCGAGAGCCGAGCGTACCCGTGGCAAGGAGCCGCTGGCGCCGCCGCTTCTGCAGGGGTGGTGAAAGGCGGGCCAGTGCGGGTGGCGGCCCTTACCGCGACGCTCTGATGCCAAGTTGGGCGGCTGGGCAAGCAGCTTCCTCCCGTCGCCCTTGCCAGTTACGGCTTGGTGACTTTCAGATGAACGAAGCGCTGGCCACCCGAACCGGCCGGAAGAGTCGCGGTCACGGGCAAACCTCCGCTGCCGAGAGTCCCTTGGTTGACCAGATCGGAGGTCCAGGCGTTCACGCCCAGTGCGTCGTTGTATTCGACTACAAAGTTGAAGCCACTGGTCACCGCTGCCGCGCTTGGCGTGTAGATGAAAGTTAGTTCGCCATTGCTTTGGCTAAGCACGCCGGGCGTGCTCGCGGAGGCCGTAGGATCCAGCCCAGTCGCGAACTTAACCAGATTCGTAATACCGTCGTTTTTCGGAGTGGCGAGATCGGCCCCGGCACCGGTCGTCGAGGTGCTGCCAGGGAAATAAGTCTGCCGCCAGGTGTTCAAGGTCGAGAGACCAATGGCAATCATGTCGGATCCATAATTGTTTCCGGCGAAAACTACGCTGCCGCCGGAGACGTTTGCGGTATTGGCTACGCTGGCCGGTGCGTCGTCGCCAGTGCTGACGGTGATCGGCAAGGCTGGATAGGCATTGCCAGCTGCGAGCGCGTCGGAACGCGTCGCAGTGAGAGTTTGCCCGGAGACGTTCACATTCCAGCCATTGATGGTTCCATGGTTGGATCCCGGGAGCGTGAGGCCGACGGGCACAGTATCCGTCAGGGTCACCGTGCCGGCGGTCGGCGCACTGCCCCCGTTGCTGACTTGCACAGTGAGCGTGTTTGCCGGGGCACCTTGGGTAAATGCGCCGGTATGTGTGGCTGCAACCGCGAGATGAGGTGAGACCAGCGTAACCTTGAAGACGACGCCCTGGCTGCCCGTTCCTCCCCACCGCGTCGTACCATAAAGGTTTCCGTCACTGCCCGGCGTCAACGCGCTGATCATGGAGCCATCGCCGCCGCCAATACCGTCGTTCGGATTTGTGCCGAAACTGTACAGGAATGTCTCCGCCCCGGAAGGTGTGATCTTGAAGACCGTTCCACTGTCTCGAGAGCCCCCAATATATGTCGTTCCATAGAAGTTTCCGTCGCCGCTCTGCACCAGCGCGGCTTGCGAACCGGCGCCGTCCTTCGGATAACCGGCCAAACTGTAGAGCACCGTTTCCGCCCCCGAAGGCGTGATTCTAAAGATCGTTCCACTGACCGCTCCACTGGTCGTTCCATAGAAATTCCCGTCGCTCCCCAGCATCAAAGGCGCCTCCGGATCATAGCCGTCGCTCGAATTTGTGCCGAAGCTGTAAAGCACCGTTTCCGTCCCTGAAGGTGCGATCTTGAAGACCGTTCCGCTGAAATGGCTGCCTCCCAATTGCGTCGTGCCGTAGAAGTTCCCATCACTACCCTGCATCAGCGCCGCGACGGGATAGTAGCCGTCGTTCGGATTCGTGCCGAAGCGGTAAAGGACCGTTTCCGTCCCGGCAGGCGTGATCTGGAAGACGGCGCCATAGTTTCGACTGCCGCCACCGGAATACGTTGTACCATAAAAATTCCCATCACTCCCTTGCACCAGCGCGGCTTGTGGATTCGCGCCGTCGTTCAAATTCGTGCCGAAGCTATACAGGACCGTTTCGGCGCCAGCAGGCGTGATTCTAAAGACTGTTCCATTGTTTTGGCTGCCGCCTGAATACGTCGTGCCATAGAGGTTCCCGTCACTGCCCTGTACCATCGCAGCTTCTGGACTGGCGCCGTCGTTTGGAGATCCAGCAAAGCTGTGGAGGAGTGTTTCTGTCCCAGCAGCAGTGATCTTGAAGACCGCTCCCAGACCGTTGCTGCCCCCGCCCGACGTGGTTCCATAGAGGTTTCCGTCACCCCCCTGCACGAGCGCGGCCCGCGGGCCGGCGCCATCGTTCTGATTCGAGCCAAATTGGTAGAAAACTGATTCGGCGCCTGCGGGCGTGATCTCAAAGATTGTCCCGCCACCGACCGAGCCTCCGGAAGATGCCGTGCCGTATAAATTGCCGTCGCTACCCTGCACTAGTGCGGCTGCCGGATTGGCACCATCGCTAGTTCCTGTGAAGCTATAGAGGACTGCTTCCGTTCCCGAAGGGGTAATCTTGAAGACCGTTCCTGCACCGTAACTGAATCCATTTGTCTGGCCGCCGCCTCCATTATAGGTCGTTCCATAAAAATTCCCGTCGGCGCCCTCCACCAGCGCGGCTCTGGGATTAGAACCGTCGCTCGGATTCGTAGGGGAGTTGTATTGGAAACTATAGAGGACCGTTTCTGTCCCTAATGGCGTGACCTTAAATACCGTTCCCTGGTTGCGGGCGCCTCCCTGAGACGTGGTTCCATAGAAATTGCCATCGCTGCCAAGCACTAGCCCGCCTGCCGGATTGGCACCATCGGTCGAAGTGTCTGAAAAGCGGAAGAGGATCGTCTCCGTTCCCGATGGCGTGATCTTGAAAATCGTTCCGTAGCTGCTGGTGCCGCTGCTATTACCGTTGCCGCCGAAATTCGTCGTTCCATAGAGGTTTCCGTCGCTGTCCTGCACCAGCGCACCTTGCGGCGAGGCGCCATCATTCGGATTCGTGCCGAAGCTGTAGAGGACTGTCAACGCCCCAGACGGCGTAATCTTGAAAACTGTCCCACGGGTGTGACTGCCTCCGCCCGAAGTCGTTCCATAGAAACTTCCATCGCTGCCCTGCGTCAGTGTTTGCGGACCAGCGCCGTCGCTGTAGCCAAAGCTGTAAAGGACAGTTTCAACCCCCGAAGGCGTGATCTTGAAGACCGTCCCATTATTACCTCGGTTGCCACCGTTATACGTTGTTCCATAGAAGTTCCCGTCGCTCCCCTGCACGAGCGCGGCTCGCGGATTGGCACCATCGTTCGGGTCGCCGAAGCTATGCAGGATCGTGGTGACACCAGACGGAGTGAGCCTGAAGACTGTTCCGACGTTTTGGACGCCTCCTTGGGAGGTTGTCCCGTAGAAGTTCCCATCGTTGCCCAACACCAGCGAGCCTTGGGGCTGGACAGCGAGCATCGGGAAGGAATGCAGGGTGGTCACCGTTTGCGCTAAGAGCGAGTGGACGGCGAGAACACTGAGCGCACCCAGAAGGGAGAGCGCGCGAACCCATCTTGAAGGTTGCATCATTGGGGTGGTCTTGCCGACGTGCCCTCAAAGCAAGATCAGGAGAATGGGCAGAGTTGGATTCGAACCAACGAAGGCGTAAGCCAGCGGATTTACAGTCCGCCCCGTTTGGCCACTTCGGTATCTACCCTTTTGAAGAGGGGTCGTTTCTATACGTGCCTGTCGGCAGGGACGCAAGTGTTTAGAACAATTTCCACCAAGGTTTTTTTGCCGGCTTCGCCGCAGCCGGTTTTTGAGCACTCGGAGCCGCCGGAAGTTGCTCGCGTGGAACGATTCTCAGCGACTTGATCGTGATCCGTTCGATGGGGTTGTCGTTCGTGTCCACGGACATGGCGCTGATCGTGTCGAGCGTATCGAGACCGTAGAGGACGTGGCCGAAAACGGTGTATTGGCCATCGTATTCGGGCATGGGCCGCAGGCAGACGAAGAACTGGCTGCCGTTGCTCATGCGGGAAGGATTGATCTTGTCGGGCAGGCGGGCCGCCGCGACCGCTCCGAGGGCGTGTTTGCGATGAATTTCGGGCGCCAGGGTGTAACCGGGACCACCGATACCGATGTGTGTCTTGTCCTTGCTACGGCTGTTGGGGTCGCCGGCCTGCACCAGGGTATGAGGGAAGACGCGATGGAAGGTCTGGCCGTTGTAGAATTTTTCGCGGGCGAGTTTTTCGAAATTCGCCACGGTCGCGGGCGCATCGGCTGTGTAGAACTCGATGGCTACGGAATGCGGGAGCTTTTCCTTTCCGATCCGCACTTCCATGAGGGCGACGTCATTGGTGTGCACGACCGGTGCACTGTGAGGGGTGAAAAGGGCTAAGCTAAGGAGCAGTGGTTTCATCGCGGAACCGTGGAAAGTAAGGAAATGAAGGTTGGCAGACGTGTCTTAAGGGTGTTTTTGGCAGAGACCAACGCAGAGGGGAAGAAAGAAGGCGGGTGAGAGGGGCAGGGAGGTCTCACGCGGAGTCGCAGAGTTCGCGGAGAAGAGAATGGGAGAGAGTTTCGATCTTTTTGCGGCGGGCTCCGCTCGTTCTTTTCGCGTCTTTGGAGGCCTATTGCTCAGGAGGTGAACGGCAATTCCCGGACGGTCACGGCAAAACCCGCTTCTAGTGAGGCATCAGCGGGCCGGGTTCGAAGCGCGTCTGCCGGGGTATTGCGGCGAAGATAGCCGAGGGCGATCGGTGTTCCGAGGGCAATGCTGAAGGCGGCGCTCGTGATTTCGCCGACGGATTTGACGGGGTCGCTTTCCAGGAAAACCGACAAGCCGGGGCCAAAGCCTGACGCCGAGGTTGAGGCGTTCGAATCCGCCGGGACGAACCCGACGAGCTGGCGATTCACGTGACCGAGGCTTTTCAATCGTGAGATGACCTCCTGCCCGATATAGCAGCCTTTGTGGTAATCGATGTGTGTGCGATCGAGTCCGGCTTCGGGAGGAAGGGTGTTTTCGTCTAGCTCGCGCCCCCAACGAGGTACGCCGTGTTCGATTCGCAGGACTTCCATGACGTCCGAAGAGAGAAGTGCTTTGGGTCCCGGGAAATCACGGAGGGACGCCTCGCTCTCCGCCATGGGAACAATGAAATCCAGGCCCGATGCGCCGAAGCGTTTCGCCTCACGTGATGGATGCGCGCCCGTGGGATCGGCTCGCAAGGTTTCGCCTGCTGCGGGCAGAACATGGAAAAGCGCGAACGACTCAGTGACGTCTTCGATCGCGACGTCATCGGAAATGATGTAGCGCTCGAGCCGGGCGAGCAGCGATTCGCGGAGTTCGGCTTCCGCGTCCACGATCAGCGCATCGCCCGTGGAAGAGACCATGATCTCCGCGCAAAGCTTCCCTTTCGCCGTGGTGACGCAGGCCGGAACTGCTTTGCCGGGTTCGAGACGCGTCACGTTTGCGGTGACTTGCCCGTTTAAATAACGCACTCGATCCGCACCCGTGAGCCGCAGTTTCGCGCGCTCGGAGAGGGTGGCAATTCCGCCGCTTTGACGGATCGGACGGGTATCTGCGGAGAGCATGCCGGTTAGATCCGCTCCCATTTCCCTTCGTTTTTCCGCGGAGGAGAATCTTCCGTTCTTGCCGAGTCGGATGCTTCCTCCGGCTTCTCAGCATTCGCTGGCGTATCTTTTGTCCCGGCCACGGATTCTTCAGCGGAATCCGAAGCGGCACTCGAAGAAGATGACACTTCGATGTCGCCGCTTTCCCCTGCGGCAGATTTAAGAACAGTCGCGCCGGGGCCATTGTCCGGAGTGCCCGGAACTGCGGCAGGTTGCGCCGTTGCCTGGTCAGGCAACTCCTCGTCGAAGCCCTCGAGCTCGAGCGGCTGCGCCTGAGCGGCTTCATACACCTTGAAAACCGAGGCGAAATCGAGATTGCCCCATCCCTGCTTGGTCCCGGAGAACAATGCGCCAGCCGTCACGGAGGCAACCGGGCAATCGAGTTCCAGGGTATTCGCGATCTGGATCCCGAGCTGCACGTCCTTGAACATGTGCTTGAGCGAAAAGTGCGGCTCGTAATTGCCGGAGAGCATCTTGGGCAGCTTGAGATCCATCACGCCGCTGCGGCAGGCATTGTGTTCGAGCGCGGCGCCGAGCACTTCGTCGGGCAGGCCGGCCTTGCGAACGATGGCGAGTCCTTCCGCGAGCGCCTGAATGCTCGCGGCGGAGATCATGTTGGTCACCACTTTTACGATCGCGGCATCGCCGATCGCCCCCACGCGAATGACCGCCTTGCTGGTCGCCTCGAGGACCGGCTTGGCCCGAAGAAAGGTTGGATCATCGCCGCCTACGTAATAGGCCAGCTGACGCTTCTCGGCGGCGGCTTTGCTCCCGGTAAAAGGCGCATCGAGAAAACGGGCACCGGTTTGCTGGACGAAAGCCGCCGCTTCCAGGGTGGCTTCCGGCCCGATCGTGGCGCTGCAAATGATCAGATGCGCCGTCGTGAGCTTTTCACGCAGTGCCTGCAGGACTTCGAAGAGCGCCTGCGCATCCGAGACGAAGATCTGGATAATGTCGGTCGCCGTCGCGACATCGCCTGGATTGGGGAGAAAATTGGGGACCGGCTGCGGAGTGCGATTCCACACATAGGTCTGGAACCCTGCCGCACGAAGGCCAGCCGCCGCGCGCGATCCGATGATGCCGAGCCCGATCACTCCGGCGGTTTTGCGTTGTTTGCGAATCATGGCGTTTGAAAGATGAATGTCCAGACTGGCGAGGCCAGTGGCAAGCGGCGAGTTTGATGCGGGTTGGAAAGGCGCAGCAGAAATGGGAAACGTTCAACGAGGTCCACTTCGACCCGGTGGTCCGGAGATCACTGCGCCGCTTCGATGATGGCATTTCTCTCTCGCCGACTTATCGTGCAGGGGAGATGCGTCTTCTTCTCTTCAGCGATCTGCATTGCGACGTGCGGGCAGCGCGTCATCTCGTGGCAGCAGCGACGGCCGTCGACATGGTTGTAGGCGCGGGCGATCTGGCCAATGCCCGAAAGAATCTCCCGGTCTGCCTCGATATCCTCAAGGAAATCCGCTGCCCGCTGGTCATGGTCGCGGGTAATAACGAATCCACCGAAGAACTGGAAACCGCCTGCCGTGAATCGCCGCAGATCCACATCTTGCATGGCTCATCGGTGCTCATTCAGGGCGTCAGCTTTTTCGGAATCGGCGGAGGGATTCCAATTACCCCGTTTGGTGCGTGGAGCTACGATTTTTCCGAAGAGCAGGCGGCGCAGCTTCTTACCGATTGCCAACGCGGTGGTGTTCTCATCAGCCATTCTCCGCCGAAAGGATTCTGTGATGTGGCGAGTTCTGGCCAAAGCCTCGGGAGCATCGCAGTGCGCGAGGCGATGGAGCGTTGCCAGCCGAAGCTCGTCGTGTGCGGGCATATCCACGCCAGCGCCGGACAGTCCGCGCAATTTGGAGCTTCGCGAATCATTAACGCCGGTCCCAGCGGAATGACGATTGATTTGGAGGGTTGACGTCCCTCTTTCTCGTCATCCTCAAAATCGGATGAGGGATGAAGACAAAGATGAAGATGAGGAAGAGGGAAGTATTTACTGCCGGATCACCTTCACCCGGTGATTTTCGCTATCCCCGACAAAGATGCTTCCATCACGATCCACAAAAATTCCATGCGGACGCGCGAACTGGGATGTCAAGGGATCACCTTCCGGCCCATCGCCTTTCGCTCCAGTCCCGGCTACGAGTTCGAGCCTCCCGTTTTTCAAGTCGATCATGCGGATCGAATGACTTTCCGTATCGGCCAGGTACACGTTGCCGTCCGGTCCCACGCTCAAGCCTTTTGGTCCGGAAAGCGTCGCGGCCAGGGCAGGGCCACCGTTGCCGGCAAAGCCCTGTTTTCCCGTTCCCGCGATGTGATGGATCGTGCCGGTGGCAAGATCGAGTTTCAGCACCACATTACCCTCTCGCAGGGCAAGCCAGAGATTTCCATTTCGGTCAAAGTCGAGCGCACGTGGCCCGTTGAGCGGCGTTCCACTGATTGGCGCTCCTTCCGGTGTGGGCTTTTTTTCGCCAGTTCCAGAGAAGGTGGAAATCATACCCGTCTTCATCGCCACCTTTCGAATGCGATGGTTCAGGATATCGCAGATATAGAGATCTCCCTGCTGATCAAATCCAATGGAATGCGGCTGCTTCAGCATCGCCGCCGTCGCCGGACCGCCATCTCCACCAAAGCCTTCCTTTCCGCATCCCGCCACCGTCGTGATGATCCCCGTGTGCGCATCGACTCGCCGCACGACATGGTTCAACCGCTCCACAAAGAATAGATTGCCCGCTCCATCAAAGCGGACTTCGTAGGGTTCATTCAGCGATGCTTGCAGTGCCGGTCCACCATCGCCGGAGTAGCCGCGCACACCATTGCCCGCAACCGTTGAGATCGTCCCGTCCGGCGCGATCCGGCGGATCCGTTGATTGTCGCAATCGCACACATACAGGGCGCCATCCGGCCCGCGCGTGAGGCCAAAGCATTCGCCAAACTGCGCAGCTGGGGCTGGCCCGCCATCGCCGGAAAATCCTTTCATGCTGGTTCCCGCATAGTTACGGACATCGGCGGCAGATACCATCGTGGCACACAGAAGCGCCATGGTAGAAACCAGATAACACAAGCGGAAACCGGCGATGGATGGGGACATGTGAAATCTCGATTTCAGTATATTTAGAACAAGGCCACCCGGAATAACCATAAATTCCGTGCACTGCAAACGCGCATCCACTGCAATGCGATAGTTATTCACAGGAAGGACGGCGCTTCTCCACGGACGTATCCTAGGCCGCTTATCAGTTATCTGTGAGCGACAAATCCGGCAAATGCCGGCGCGGATCAATCCGTGGAACTCGCAGTTTTCGATGGAAAACACAAGGGATTGCGTGGGATACATGGATTCCCTGACCGGAATACCCGGTACGCCAAAATCAGGGTTTGAATGACTCAAGGGAATGCTTCAAGCTTTGCGACGAAGCTCCGTAGAAACCTCACCGGCTGGTATGCAGAAAAGGCCGCCAGAACATAAGAAACCGATCAGGAAGTCCGACATTGGTATCTCCACTCGGAAAGATAGATGTGGAGCGGATCGGCGGCCCTGACAAATCAGTCATTAAGTCAGAAGCGAAATGAACGGCAATCCTGATATTTCGACTTGCGTACCCCATTCTATCCCCCGTATTCCCTCCAAGCGGACGAAGAAGAAAGGACACCCCATGGACCAAACTGAGAAGAAGCGCGTACTGATTGTGGACGGCATTGCACTCACGCGTTTTGCGATGCGCTCGATTATCGATACCCACCCCTTGACCGAAGTTTTTGACGAGGCGCGGGATGTGCCGGAAGCGCGACGGCTTTGCGCGGAAGGCAAGCCGGACGTGATCGTACTGGATCTCAACCTGCCGCGGGGCGACGGACTCGATCTCTTGCGCGAATTGCGCACCCTTCATCCGCCCGTGCGCGTTGTCGTGGTAAGTGAAGAGGAAGATCTCACCATTGTCCGCCGCGCCTTCCGTTCCGGTGCGAGTGGCTATGTCAGCAAGCTGGACGATTTGGACGAACTAAACAGTTCTCTGGAGAATGTCCTGCAGGGCCGGCTCTACGCGAGCCGCCGTGTCTCGGAGGGGCTTCTGGAAGAGCTCACGGACAGAGACATGGAGCGGCGTGGGAAAGAGGTGGATACCCTTTCAAATCGCGAACTGCACATCTTCCGGCTCATCGGCAGCAAGATCGGCGCGACCGCCATCGCTCGCGAATTGGGCATCACCGTGAAAACCGTGGAAACACACCAGCTGCGCATCAAGCAAAAGCTGAAGGTTCGCTCGTGTGAAGAATTGCGGCGGAAGGCGGAAGCCTGGACCGGTAACGCTCACGAGCGCATGCAGCCGGATCCCAGGCACATGCGGCCGGCGAACGGACTGCGCCCCGGCATGGGACAATTCACCGCGCACGCCATGGCTTGCCGGGTGAGTTGATCCGCAAAAGCAGCAAGAGCGCTGGCCTTGCGATTGCCAGCGCTCGCCTGCCTTCCTGCAATCCTTACGGATTGATGAAGACCCGATTCACGGACGGATCGATCACCTGTTCACCGTGCGGGATGCCGCGGACATCGATCAAATTATACGGATAGTACGGGCTGACGACGAAACCGTAACGTTCGGACCGGCGGGCCACCGGATAGTCACGATCGTAGCCCCGGTAATACGCCTCGCGGCGATTCTCCTCCTGGGTTTTTCCGATGAGATATCCCGCGCCGGCGCCAATGGCGGAACCAATCAGCGCTCCACGCCCGCGGCCGCCAGTGGCGATCGCTCCGGCGGCAGCTCCCGCTGCTGCTCCGGCCAGAGCCTTTTGACCCAGCGTCATGGGATATTCACAAGAGGTGAAGCCGAGGGCGACAGCGAGACAAAGTGAAATGGCAGGAAGATGCTTTTGCATACACGTGTTGTATTGAGATTTCGGGCTCGTGCAAAGAGACGGACGGATGGGCGAATTTATTCGGGGCGCCGGCGTTCGTTCATTCGCCAGTCCATACCCTGAAGACCATCCGCTCCGCCATTAGGCGAAAGCCGTACGCAGGAGAACCCGGGCAATGAGCGCAAGCTTCCCTGGCGTGCTTACGCGATACCGCTTTTCAAAGACGCGAAAGCCCTCCCGCTCCATCTTGGTCAGGATGCGTCCATAAATGGCGCGCATCAGTTCGGCAGCGACGAGCGAACGCCGTTCCCCGGGCGGAAACGCATTCACGGCGCTGGCATAGTAAGAACGGGCTCGCTCCGCCTCGAAGCGCATCAGCTTGAGGAAAGCATCGTTCCGGCGATGCGCGGCGAGATCCTCAACGGTGTACCCAAAGCGGGCCATGTCTTCCTGCGGAAGATAGATGCGCCCGTCATTGCCAAAATCCTCCCCCACATCGCGCAGGATATTGGTGATCTGCAGGGCCAGGCCGAGATCGATCGCGTAGGAGCGGCACGCGGGGTTCCGGCATCCGAAGATTTCGATGCTCACCAATCCCACACAACTCGCCACCCGATAACAATAGAGCCGCAAATCTTCCCATGTGGCATAGCGCACGCCGGCAAGGTCCATTTCGCAGCCGTTGATGATCTCGCGCAGCATCTCGGGATTCAGACCGTATTTCGCGATCAGCTCGCGCACGATTGCGGCCAGCGGCGGATCGTCCGGTGTGGGACCGGAAAGGCTCTCCCGCCAGTGGCTCAAGGCGAGCCGGCGGTCCTCCGCGCTGCGTCCCGGATCGTCGGCAATATCATCGATCACGCGGCAAAACGCGTAGAAGATATTCATGTCGCGCCGGCGATCACGCGGCAGCGTGATGAGGGCCAGCGCGAGATTCGATTTGCTGGAACGCGTGATTTCCTCGGCACTAGGCGAGGCGATGGAAGAGGCGGCAGGCATCAGGCAAGAGGTTCCCGGAGGATGGCGGCGTCCACGGTGCCGTGCTCCACGCTGAGGATGCGGCAGGCGGCGCCTGCGGCAAAGGTCGGTGAAGCAGTGCAAATCACGGTGACTCCAAAGCGATCGGTGGCTTGTCGAAGAAGTCCTGTGAAGTACTGAAGAGCTTCGCCGGAGACGATGGAGTCGAGTTCCTCCACGAGCAGCACGCCGGGTTCGGTGGCCAGGGCACGGGCGAGGGCAACGCCGTGCTGTTCGCCGCGGCTGAGATCTCCGCTGCGAAACTGTTCGGCTCCACCGAGGCCGACAAATTCCAGCGCGGCTTCGGCGCGCAGCCGGGCTTCGTCCGGTTCCATTCCGGAAACTTTGAAAAGTGGCACCGCGATGTTTTCGATGGTGGAGAGTGAGGGAAGCAAAAATGGCGAAGTATAGATCAGCCCCAACCGTCGCGAGCGCAGTTCGGCGCGTGCGCCATCATCCAGTTCCCGCGTGGGCTGGCCGTCGAGAAGCACATCTCCCGCGTCCGGCGTTTCCAGCAAGCTGAGCAATCGCAGAAGCAAAGCGCGTTCACCGGCAGATGAGCCAGTGACGAGATTGAAGCTTCGTCGTGGGAACGGGGCACTGATCTCGCGGACCGATTCGAGCGTTCTTGCTTCGCCGTTGGTGCGAGAGCAGGAGATGTTGCTCAACTCGATCGCACTGGATTCAGAGGCGGAACTCATGCGGGGCGTTTATGATAGGTGGCGCGATTCACCTGGAGAAGCAAGTAGCGAACTAGGAGAGTCGGATTTGTGATGACATTAGTGTGCGCGGAAAGACGCGCCTCTGGCGAGATAGTTCGTACGACAGGCGGCAGGTCTCACGCGGAGCCGGGGAGGCGTGGAGGGATATGGGAGCATGCTATCTTACCTATCGAGTTTGTCCGGCAGTTTGTGTCTTTTAGGGACCCTTTACGTTGTGCTCCACATTAAAACTGAATCCAGTTTTCAGACTGCGCGCGGCCGGTGTCGCATCTTCGAAACACGCAGACCCAGCTCGCTAGCAACCATGCTCCGACGGCCCCGGCGAGCCATGGAAACAGGAGTTTCCACGCGACCCATAGCGCGGTGCCTTCGCCGAACCCTTGCTGGCACAGGAGATCAAGCGCATGCACGAGGTAGAAATGGAACGCGGCGAGAATGAGGAACCAAAAGAGCGGCCATGCATTGCGCAGGAGGAAAACGAGATGGCTCCAGAGCGCCTTACGCAAGGATTCACTATGAAAGGTCAGCGTGATCTGAACTGTCGCAAACAGAATGAGCACTGCCGCGATGGCCGTCCGGGCCATGACGAGCCGGTGACCCACGACCGCGTCATCGCTGGAAATCCACGGCCACGAAACGGGAAAATTTTTCAGGATCAATGGATAGTCGATGAAGAGCGTGCTGAGCAGCATCACCACCGCGGCCCAGCGCAGGACAAAGGACGATCGCCGGATCGCGAAATCGAGAAGGTGCTGGTGATTGAAGCTGATCCCGCGCACCCAGCAGTAGGCGAGCAGGATGAGGTAAACCTGGATATAGATGCCGAAGAGGTACTCGAAGAGAAAGGCGGCCCAGGCCGCAACGGGTGACCATTGGGCCCAGATCTCGATCTGTGTTTTGTCCAGATAAGGCGGGAGGGTGTAGAGCACGGGCTTGATCACTGCAGCCACGGCGCAGAGGAGCAGGCCGCCATGAATCCACCAGCCCCATCCGCCGAAGCGCTTGCGAAGGGCGCGCAGAAGCGTCATCTGCCGGCCGTCCAGATTCACAAGCAAACACACGCCCGCGATCGCAGAGATGGGATAGGTCGAGTTGAGGTTATTGAAGATGCCGGCTGTGCTTTCGAGCGTCGGCAGAAGCGCGCCATGGATCACTTCCCGCACCGCAGTCGCCGGCAGGTACCAAAGCGAATCGCGCAGACCCGCCACCCATTCCCAATCTGGCCGATAAGTCGATCTTGCCCAGATGAAAAACGGACCCTGTCCGGGCGGCAGCGTCCAGAACAGATAGCCGCGCAGCCCCAATTCAAACAGGGCATAGCCGAAACCAAAGAGCCCGAAGGTGAGCCAGAGGCCAGGATAACGGCGAAGGGCACGCAACCCGTCCCGCAAACTGAGGCGGATCGGATTGCTCCACATCACCAACAAGTAACCAGCCACGGCGCCGAGAGTGAGCCAGAGTGAATTCAAAGCAGGATAAAAAGGCGCGCCAAGATGCGATGAAGTCGCGGCAAGGTCGAGGCCTGTTCACGCGTCTTTTCCTTGAGGACAGAGCGAAGGCTGCAAAGGCTCACAGATTACTTTCGCTGAATTCCTCTCAGCGAAGCGTGAATCTGGCCGATAACAATGCAGGGCAAAGAAAGGGGGAAGGCCGTGACCGATACGTGCCAGTTGACCGGCAAACGGTTTCTCTCGCCAAACCTTTGCGAGCCTTTGCCATCTTCGCGCACTTTGCGTTTAGCTAAGCGCATACCCTCAGCAGGACGTTGATCCTGCCGAGGGGATTGAGATTAAGGAGAAAGGGACTTAGAGCGGTTCGATGCAGGTCAGGCCGGTCGTGATGGACAGGGCTTTATCCAGCGGCATCCGCTTCAACTCATGCCCGGCACCCCAGGAATCCGTGAAAAGGATCTCCTGCGTCTTGTTGTTATATCCAATGATCAGCCGCATGTGGCCGCCGCCACTCTGTGGCACGCCGGGTTCGGGGAAGAGACCGAGCATCACGCCCCAGACGAGGGGGATGCCCTGATCGATCTGTGTTTCCACGTTGTGTTCAAAACGGGTCAGCTCCGCTTTGTTTTTCGTTCGCACCTCGAGGAGCACGTCCGGTTTCATCTCGTGGAACATCCCCTGGACATCGATCATCCGTCCCATATCGGGGAGCGGGGCCGCGCCCTCGTGCTTTGCGGCCCGATTGTAATCGCTGATGAGGCTGACCAACTGTTTTACCTCGAGCTGCTGGACCGGATGGATCCGCACGCGGAGGCGGGCGCCGAGTTTCTTCAAGGCCTCGAACATGGCTTCATAGCTCGTACCGCCTTCGGTCTCGGTGTTCGCAACCTGTGCGATCTCGTTTTCGTCGGCGGGAATCCCGTAGTAACGCATGACCCGCTCTGTACAGGCGACAGCGCAATAGCCCTTCTGACCCTGATCGACCATTGGCACGTCAGGGATTACAACATCACCCGTGGCGAGATTGCGTTTCACGTGGGTGGGGCCGCTGAACCGGGCCTGGTTCAGATTGGTCGCCGAAGCGAGCAGGCTCACCGTTTTCTGTGGTGGCGTGATCGTCAGCCGGACGAATTCCGCGCGGAAAGGAATGTTCCGGGACTTCATCTCTTTCGTGAAGGAATACTCGAGCAGAAAGCGCGCGGTGGGCGTCTGCCAGATGAGCCCTTCCGCGTGCACTGCGTTCGACTGATCCTTGCCGCGCGGGGTGAATTTCACCCTCGTGTAGGCGTCCAGCGCGTCGGCAGCGTCCTTGAGGAGTTTTTCGAACTTCGGCTTCTCGATGTCTCCCGCGTCGCCGCGAGCATAAAGCTGGGCGGTGAGTTGGGTGACCTTGCTATTTTCAAACCGGATCACAGATTCATAGACCGGCATCTGGAGAAAGGTGAGGCCGGACTCCGCGGCCCGCGCCGAATCCTTGGTGGAAGAGGTCCAGACGTATTGCCGGCCCTCGGCAAGATGCGAAAAGCCGTCCTGATTCAGATTCCAAAGCTCGGGTTTCGAAATCAGCGGATCAATCGGCGACGCCACTGCCGCGGAGGCGAGGCACAACAGGGTAACAAACAAACTCTTCATAGGGGAGGGGTCCGTGCGCAACAACGCACGAGATGTCCGAAAGGCAAAGTGACATAAATTTGAAAGATGTCATAAATGGCGATCGGGTTTTTTGTGGGGCGGCGATTCAAGTGCCACGCATGGAGCTGCTTGCAAATGGTGCGTTTGCCAGGGTTGCGTCCCGTGCCGGAATCGCTCACGCTCTGCCGCGCTTATGTTCAAGTTCGCCTTCCTCCTGCTCGCGACTGCCATGCTTCTTCAAACAACCTCCCGGGCCGAAGACTCCAAGCTCTACTCGATCCCGCTCAAAGACCTTGATGGAAAGCCAGCCACGCTCGCGCCTTATCAAGGCAAGGTCCTCCTCATCGTGAACGTCGCCTCCCATTGCGGTTTCACCCCGCAATACGAGGGGCTGGAGGCGCTCTGGCGCAAATACAAGGACAAGGGATTGATGGTGCTCGGGTTTCCCTCGAACGACTTTGGCGGACAGGAGCCTGGAACGCCCGAACAGATCAAGCAGTTCTGCACCTCGAAGTACGACGTGACTTTCCCGCTTTTTGAGAAGGTCCGTGTCCTCGGAGCGGAAAAGCATCCGCTCTATGTCGCGCTCACTGGCCCGACTTCACCGGTGCCTGGTGACGTGAAGTGGAACTTCGGCAAATTCCTCATCTCGCGCGATGGACAGATTCTCGCTCGTTTTCCGTCTGATGTGGAGCCGGACTCGGCAGCGCTGACCGGTGCGGTGGAGAAGGCGCTGGCCGGGAAGTAACGGCGGACGACACTTGGACAGCGCGCCCACTCCGATGATCCTTGATTTTATAAGATCCCCGTTTCGCGCAGGATCGTTCGGATGGCGCGTTTTTCCTCGACTGGCAGGTAGCTGAATTCGGCGGGGGCGCCGTCTTCCTGCAGGGCGGCGTTGAGTCCGCTAAGGACCGGCGTCTTCACTTCGGACGGCATCGCGGAAAAGCCGGTCGTGTAGATCATGTAGCTGCAGCGGTAGCGAAACAGGTGGTTTCGCAGGTCCAGGTCCCTGAGCGAAGCGCCGTTGCCGGCGGGTTTTCGCTCCTCCTCGAAATCGCGCGCATAAGCGGGATCGGGATTGACTCCGCCCTCGGGCAGCGCCGCTTCATTTTGGAAGAGGAGATAGCGCACGATCTGCCGGGCGATGTCTTCCAGTGCTGGCCGATCCTCATCGCGGACGTGCCCTTCGCCGGCGAGTAGGACATCGCGTGTCCGATAGGCTGCAAGCGTTGCGAGATTGTGAAAGCCGAGCTGATGCTCGTGAATGAGATGTGGCAACAGGTCGCTCGTGTGCGCAGGATAGCGGTTCCAATCAAAGAGCGATCCGGGCGGATCCGGAATTCTGACGTAGCCGCCAGGAGCGGATTCTCCCATGAGATTCCCGAGATGATTTCCGTGCTCGTGTGCGCCGGTGACGTGCCAGCCGCCGAAGCGAAGATCGAGCGGCACAGTGTGCCCCACCTGCTCACGCCGGAAGCCGTCAAGACTGGCGCCGGTGTCGGTGCAAATGACCGATTCCGCGACGAGGCCGGGGACCTGGCGGCTGGTGCGGCCAGCGTGGCAATTCATGCATCGCTCGGTGCGCGTGACTTCCGGGCGTCCGTCGCGCGACGGGCGGAAGATGCGAAACATCGGGCCGAGATCGGGATCGATTGCCGCTACTTCAAAACGTCCGCCAGGCACATAGCCGACATACACTTCGTCATTGAAATACAGCGCGCGCGGATTTGCCGGTCGGATGAGCCCGCCCTGGAAACTCGTGGCGGAATAGACGAGAAGCTGCGAACTCACCGGCACCTTTAGAGCGTGGAGCAGGCTGATGAGCTGGGCCTTATCGCTCGTGGTGTCGAGTTGGATCTCCCCGCTCTCGATCCGGGGCATGAGCTGCGAAAAGGCATCGTGCGGTTCGCGCGTCCAATAGTTATGCGGCGCTTCGTTGAAGCGATGCCGGGGAGCCTCCTCGGCACGGGCAAATCCCGAAAGCATCACCACCAGCAAGAGGTGAATGCCGCCCCACATTGCGAACCATGGGCGGTGCGTCGAAGGCAGGCTGATTCTCATGCAAAACGAAGCCACGTGAGCCCAAAAAACACCGGGCTGCCATGGCAAATCGTGCCATGGCAGCCCGTGTAAGAGAGAGGGATTGGTTTACTTCTCGGTCTGCTCCTTGGCCTTCAGCCAGCCACTGATTCCGGCGCTGAGGTGCTTGACGTTTGTATAGCCAAGCTTGGTCGCGGCTTCCGCCGCCGCCGTGTAGGCGTGGCAGGCCGGGCCGCCGCAATAGGCGACGACGAGCGCATCCTTGTCCTTAGGCAGCGAGGCATTGAGGTTGTCCTTGATGTCCGCGAAGTTCAGCGCGGTCGGGACGTGCCCGGACTTGTAGGAGTCGGTGCCATTCACATCGATCACCACAACGTTCTTATCGGCGATTGCCTTCTTGAGCTCAGCGATGCTGATGTCGGGATAATCTCCGGCAAAGAGGCCGACGGAGGAGAGTGCGAGAGCGCACAGGGTTGCGAGTAGTTTCTTCATGGTAGGGATTCGATTTAATCTACGGTGCCAAGCGGGCACGAGCCGATTGCACCAGAACATTTAATCCCACAGAAAGCTTATTTGTTTTCGGAATTCTTGTGCATTCCGTGGATTCTCTCCGTCATAAACGGTGCGTTTTTATCCCACTTCCTGCACCACCGGCTGGCTCTCGGTCATGACCTGCCGCAAGGACTCGATCCGGCTGCGCAGCTCGATCGTGGGCAGGAAAGTCGTGCGGACCAGCCACCACAAGCGTGGCATGCAGTGGTTGGGCAAGCTCAGTTTGCACTGCAGCCGGGAGATGATCTCCGGGCGATCGTAGGTCTCGAGGAAGGCGCGGGCGCAGGGAATCCAGCGATCGACGCCGATGCGGCCCACCATGTCCTGAAGAAAGACGAGGAGATCATCGGAATGACGGTCTTCCGGTGGAAGCTCGCGGTCGTGCATGACTTCGAAATCGATGAGCCGGGCGCGGTCCTCCGCTTCGTCATAGATGAAATTCCCAATGTGGGGATCGCCATGCGACCAAAAACAGCCGAAATACGAGCAGCGCGCGGCGTGTGCCCGGCGCAGTTCGCGAGCGGCGGCGGCGGCCATTCGGGGAGTCATGGTCCCGCCGTCCAGGTGGCGCGTGAGATTGATGCCAGGCACCTCATCCGCGCCCACGGAGCGGCATCCTTCGCGGAAAGCGGAGAAACCTTCCTGGCCGTGCAGTTTTTGAAAGCACTCGACCTCCCAGCTCTGCCAGAACGAAATATTGGCGATCGCCCGGACCGGTGTTTCGGCCATTTCAAAAAAGCGATTCGCACATGTCATCAGCGGCGTGGAAATCGGGCGGCGCCTCTTGATCCAAACAACATGGCCGCCGCGCATCTCCCGGGAGATGGCGTTGACTTTGATGCGTTCCACGAACGCACCCGCGGCAGTGGACAATCGGCTCATGGCGGCAACGGCACACTACAGGGACAGGAGCATCTGGGGAAACGGTTTCAAGTAATTGAGGATCTGTCTTTATGAAGGCGATTTTGCCTCGCGGCAAAGCGAAAAGCCGCTTCCTTCCATTCTGTTGGAGATGGGAAACCTGCCGTGGGCGGGAAAGATTGCATGCGTTCCTGTTTCATTTGGAAATCTCGGAGTGCCGGCATTTCGGACGTGCCGAGGTGTCAAACGATTCATGAAAGCACGCTCTCCAGGGTGAAACGGACGCGAATTAAGCGTTTTTGTGCAAATTAGAGGGTTTTTTTGCCGCCGAATCGCAGAAAAACGTTGAACATGTTTCTTCGCCGGTGCGTCTTTTCATGTATAGCCGGTTCAAACTTCCCGCGGCGAAGTCCAAGTGGTCCCAGCCAGCGTCGGTAGGAAGCCGGCCTATTACCAAACCAAATCAGTACCCTCGTCATTCCACCTATGAACAGAAAGTCCATTCTGACCCTCGCCGTTCTCGCGGCGTTTGCCGTTGGTGCCCCTGTGAGCAGCTTCGCCAAGCCGAAGGAAAAGGCAGCAGCAGCAGGCGAAAAGGCCGCTACGGAAAGCAAGCCGGTTCCCTACCACGGCAAAGTCGCCAGTGTCGATGCCACGGCCAAGACCTTTACCATCAAGGGTAAGGAAAAGGATCGTGTCTTCAGCATCACGGACAAGACCACGATCACGAAGGACGGCGCCGCTGCCGATATCAGCGCGATCACCGCAGGCGAAGAAGTGCGCGGCCAGGCGATCAAGTCCGGTGACAACTGGGAAGCCGTGAAAGTGATGCTCGGCGCCAAGGAGCCCAAGGCGGGCAAGGAGGCAAAGGATACGAAGAAGAAGGACGAAGCCAAGCCTGCAGCCGACGCCAAGCCTGATGCAGCCGCTCCTGCTGCTCCGGCTCCGGCAGCTCCCGCGGCCCCCGCGGACGCCGCTCCCAAGCAATAACCAGCAGTTTTTCGAAACCGGCGTCCGGCCTTTGGCTGGACGCCGTTTCTTTTTGGGGCAATGGGACTTACAAATGGACCGGACCTGTGCGATTCATCCATGCGACCGCCGAGTCCATCCGCCCTCTGAAAATTTAGCAAACTCGCGCTTGCAAAAGGGAAAACCATCCCCCATCATTGTCGGCTCTTTTCCTTTGAATCTGCCCATATGTCCACTGAACTAATGACGGAACTTCTCGAGGCTGGTGTCCACTTTGGTCATCAGACCAAACGCTGGAACCCGAAAATGAAGCCGTTCATTTTCGAGAAGCGCAACGCCATTTACATCATCAATCTTGGCGAGACCGTCAAGCAGCTCCATGCTGCGACCGAATTCCTCGGTTCAGTGGCAGCCAAGGGTGGCAAAGTCCTGTTCGTCGGCTGCAAGAAGCAGGCTCAGGAAGCCGTCAAGGAAGCGGCACAGGCATGCGGACAGTTCCATGTGAATCAGCGCTGGCTGGGCGGCACGCTGACGAACCTGCAGACCATCCGCAAGAGCGTGGGCCGTCTCAGCTACATCGAGCAGCTGGAAAAGCAGCCGGAATTTTCCAAAATGGGCAAACAGGAAATCTCCGCGATCAAGCGCGAGGGTGAGAAGCTCAAGCGCAATCTCGAAGGCGTTCGCGACATGGACAAGTTGCCGGATGCGTTGTTCGTCATCGACACGACGCGTGAGGCGATCGCCGTTGCCGAAGCCCGCCGTTTGAAAATTCCGGTCGTCGCCATCGTCGACACGAATTCCGATCCGGATCTGGTGGATTACCCGATCGCTGGAAACGACGACGCGATCCGTGCGATCCGCATCATCCTTCAGAAGCTCGTGGACGCGATCTTCACGGCCCAAGGCCACTCCCCGAAGAAGGAACAGGCCGCATTGGCCGGCGTCGGCGAGTAAGCCGTCCCTTCGTTAACAGTTTCTCTTTTCAGCAGAGGGCTAAGACTCGAGGGGCTTCACTCCTTCTCGACGCCTTAGCCCTCTTCTGTTATCCGCACCAGCTCCTAATCTCTCTGGAGCTTTTCCCAAGTCCCGATTCTCTAAAACCGATACCTAAAATCCCATGAGTGCCATCATCGACGCACAACTCGTAAAAACGCTCCGTGAAAAGACCAATGCCGGTCTGATGGAATGCAAGAAGGCCCTAGCCGAGTCCAATGGCGACCTCGAAGTCGCCGTCGATATCCTTCGCAAGAAGGGGGCCGCCAACGCCACGAAGAAAGCCGGCCGCGAAGCCAAGGAAGGCGTGATCGCCCAGGCCATTCTTTCGGGCGCCAAGGTCGGCGTGCTCGTGGAAATCAATTGCGAGACCGATTTCGTGGCCAAGAACGAAGGTTTCCGCGCCTTTTGCGACGACATTGCGAAGCGCATCGCCCAGGATCCCAATGCGGATTTCGAAGCCGACCGCGTCGCTGCCGTCCAGAAGATCGGCGAGAATATCATCATCCGCCGCCACGAGCGCATCGAGGTGAAGGAAAATGGTCTCGTTGCCGCCTACATCCACACTGGCGGAAAAGTCGGCGTGCTCGTCGAAGTCGGCGCCGAAAAGGCCGAGACGGCGAACAACGAAGATTTCAAACAGCTCGTCCGCGACATCACGCTGCAGATCGCGGCCGCGAATCCGGTGTGCGTAACCCGCGATTCCGTGCCTGCCGCCCTGGTGGATCGTGAGCGCGAAGTCTATCGCGGCCAGGTGCCTCCGGGCAAACCGGCGAACATCGTCGAGAAAATCGTCGATGGAAAGATGGACAAGTTCTACAGCCAGTCCTGCCTCATCGATCAGGCGTTCATCAAGAACCCGGATCAGACGATTTCGCAGCTCCTCGCGGAAAAGAGCAAGACGCTCGGTGAGAAGCTGAGCATCCATCGCTTCACCCGCTACATGGTGGGCGAAGAAATCGCCGAGGCTGCCGCCGCTGAGTAGGCCGTCGGACAATTCATGATTCCCACGGGCACGAGCGAATTTTCGCTCGTGCCCGTTTTTTGCGTCTGCCGACCGGCCGCGATGCGTCCTCCGATGGTCGCTCCTTTTTCCGCATTACATTGATTGATTTCCCCGCCCATCTCGTTGGTGCAGGACGAACTCCAAGAACATGTTTCGAAGGCTGCGCATCATCAACAAGGGCCTGGTCGCGATTCTCCTCCCCGTGGCCTATCTGGCGATCCTCCTCGGTCTGCTCATGGAGCGGCAGCGTGAGCAGATCGTGGCGCAGGAATGGGTGATCCATAGCAAGAACGTGCTGCTGCAGGTGGACGGGATTTTTGCCCTTCTCCTCGAATCGCAAAACGCATTGCGTGGCTACGTCCTTTCCGATGAACCGGAAGCCGCCCAAAACGCAAAGGACGCGGTGACCAGGATTCCTTCCGCATTTCAACGATTGCACGATTCCATTGCGGACAATCCGAGCCAGATGGACCGGCTGCGAAAGGTGGAGGACGCTTTCAACACGAGGCTGCAGTGGCACCAAAAGATGTACGAGGCGATCCGGGATGGCCATCGTGAGGCCGCACGGGAGAGCTTCGCGGTCCGAGAGGGACAAAAGCTGATGGATGTCGTGCATCAACAGATCGACATCTTTCGGGACCGCGAAGAGGAAATCGATCAGGAGCGCCTGACCCGATTATCCACGCTGACCATCGAACAGCGCTGGCTCATGATCACGGGCTTTGTCTTGAGTATCGTGATCGGCGCCGTGGCCGTGGCGGTTTTCAGCCAGAACATCACGAGGCGCATCGCGATCCTGATCGAGAATGCGCAACGCCTGGCAAGCGGCGAGGTGTTGGTGCCGCCGATGCGCGGCAGTGATGAATTAAACGATCTCGACCACAGCTTTCACGAGATGGCCGCGAAGCTGAAGCAGGCTCGGGTCAAGGAAACAGCTCTCAAAAACACGCTTGAGAGACGAAATGGGGAGCTGACACGGGCGAACCGGGATCTTGATCAGAAGAATCAAGAGAACGAGATGTTCGTTTACAGCGTTTCGCACGACCTCCGCTCGCCCCTGGTCAATCTCCAGGGATTCTCGAGAGAACTCGGCCTGGTGCGTGGAGATCTGGAGATGCTGGTGGAATCCGAGATGGACGAAGCCAGGCGGCAACGGGCGCGCACCATCGTGCAACGGGACATGCCGGAGTCGATTCATTTCATCCAGACGGCGGTGACCCGGCTTTCGTCGATTATCGATGCCCTGTTGCGCCTCTCACGGGCGGGACGTGTGGAGTTCCGTCCGGAGATGGTAGATGTTGGGGCAGTCATCCGCCGTGTGGTGGAAGCGATGCGGGCGAGCATCACCGAGCGCAAAGCCGAAATTGTGATTGGTGACCTGCAGTCTGTCTGGGGCGATCCGACCGCTTTGGACCAGGTATTTGCCAATCTGATCGGGAATGCCGTCCAGTATTTGGATCCCGCGCGTCCGGGCCGGATCGAGATCGGCATGGAGCATCGGGATTCGAAGGATCTCGAAGGCTTCCAGGTGTACCAAGTGAAAGACAATGGCCTGGGAATCGCGCAAGCACATCTGCCCAAGGTATTTGCCATTTTCCAGCGGCTGCATCCGGGAACAGCTCCGGGAGAAGGTGTGGGATTAACCTTGGTGCGGCGCATGGTGGAACGCCATGGCGGCCGGATCTGGGTGGAATCGGAAGCGGGCGTGGGATCGACTTTTTTTGTCGCGCTGCCGGAAAAGAAACATAGCCCGGTGGGGGTTGCTCCCCGGAAGGAATCGATTAGGGTCTGAAGCTCGAATTCATGTCAAAACCAACCACGCCGGTCACTATCATCCTGGCCGAAGATGATGATGGCCACGCCAGTCTGGTGCAGCGCAATCTCGAGAGAGCCGGTTTCCTGAATAGCTTCGTTCGGGTGCGGGACGGCCAGGAATTACTCGATTGTCTTTTGGAAAGAGATTGCCCGGAGGGCCGAGTCATGGGCGACGAGGTGATTGTCCTTCTCTACATCAACATGCCGCGCATCGATGGCATCGAAGCATTGCGGCAGATCAAGGCGCATACGAGCACGCAAAGGATCCCCGTCATCATGCTCACGACCACCGACGACCCGCGCGAAGTGAACCGGTGTTACGAAATGGGGTGCAACGTGTATATTACCAAGCCTGTTGAGTACGATGGATTCATCGAAGCGATCCGGAGGCTCGGATTATTCCTGCAAATTGTTCAACGTCCGCGCAACGGCGGTTCGTGATCAATGAGTTCCACGCAGAGTCCTGCTTGCCGGGTCCTCGTGCTGGAAGATGACCCGGGTATCCGTCGTCTCGAGCGATTGGCACTGGCGCGCGCCGGTTACGACGTCGCGCTGGCGGGCAATATCCGAGAAGCGCGGGATCACCTTGCGAAGAGTGACATACAGATCCTCATTCTCGACTACCGGCTCGAGGACAATGAGAACGGGCTCGAATTCTATCGCGAACTGCAGTGTGAAGGCCGGGATGTTCCGGCGATCCTGGTCACTGGATTTGGCGACGAGCAGCGGATCGTGGAAGCGATGCGCGCCGGAGTGCGCGATTTTATTCCGAAGACCCCCAATTTCGTGGATCTGGTGCCTGCGACCGTGGAACGCGTTTTTGCCCAGGTGCGGCAGGAGCGCCGCTTGAAGGAGGCGGAGAATGCGAGCCGTGCCAAGGATGATTTTCTGGCTGCCTTGTCTCATGAGCTTCGCACGCCACTGACCCCAGTGATGGCCCTGGTTTCCGAACTCCGGAGAAATCGTGAGCTGCCGCGCGAGGTGCTGGAGGATCTCGAGACAATCCATCGCAACATCTCGCTGGAATCGCGGCTCATCGATGACTTGCTCGACCTCACGCGCATTACGCGCGGAAAACTGGAACTGCGCGGCGAAACCACGGATCTCCGCGGGATTATCGATCACGCTGTGAAGACTTCGTTTGCCGGTGAGGAGCTCTTGAAGTCGGTCGAATACAGTGAGGAGATTCCCGAAGCGCCATTGCCGGTGCGTGTGGATCCGGCGCGCATTACGCAGGTGCTTTGGAATCTGCTGACCAATGCGATGAAATTCACCCCGGAAGGCGGGCGGATTACGCTCTCGGTGCGTGTCGAGGAGAGTGGTGACAAGCATTGGGCGGCCGTTGACGTGACGGACACCGGCATCGGAATCGATAGCGAGGTTCTGCCGCAGATTTTCGGTGCGTTTGAGCAGGGAAGCCGGTCGATTACGCGGCGTTTTGGTGGCCTGGGTTTGGGGCTGGCAATTTCCAAAGCGATCATGGAACTGCACGGTGGGAGTATTTCCGCCACCAGTCCCGGTTTGGGAAAGGGAGCGACTTTTAGCGTTCGTCTGCCTTTGGCAAAAGTGGGCGCTATCGAAGCGGAAAGCCGGCTGGCGGCGCCGGCGGAGATTCGTCACCGGCCGGAAGAGCGACCGGCGCATTTGCTCCTCGTGGAGGATCATCGTGATACATCAGCGATCATGGCGCGCATGTTGCGCCGGGCCGGGTTCCACGTTACGGCAGCTTCCGGGGTAAACGACGCTCTTCGAAAAATGGAGGCGGCGCAGAATCAGGAAACGCCGGCATCGCTACCGATCCGGCTTGTGGTAAGCGACCTCGGGCTTCCTGACGGCAGTGGTTTCGATGTCATGCTCGCGCTGCAGAAGAAGTATCGCATCCGAGGAATCGCCCTCAGCGGCTATGGCATGGAGGAAGACATCCGCCGCTCGCATGCCGCTGGTTTTGCCAGACATCTGACGAAGCCGGTGGATTTCGATTGCCTGATCGGAGCCATTCGCGAAGTGCTGGAGCCGGAGTAAGGCGGGAGCGGTGGGAAATCGGTGCCGTCCCCCTCGGATGAGACCTATGGGACGGATGGGACACATGAGACTTATGGGCAGCAAGCCATCTTGACACGATCCCGTCCTGCCTCTTCCAAGGTTAGAAATGCTCAACCCGAAAACGGATTTTGGGCGCCGCTCGCGAACACCTCGGCTCGAAATACCCCCCACCAAATCGAAGTATCACGATTTATTCCGATATCTCAAAATCTGTTTTCAGGTTCAATGTTGAGCGTTTCCCAATTCCGCCTCCGCCAGCTAGTCTCATCTCCTCCATGACCGACGAATCGCCTTCTCCTTCCGACCCTCCACGACGGAGGCGAGTGCGATACTCTGGCAAGTATCCGCGGAAATTTGAACAGAAGTACAAGGAGCATGATCCGGAGCGTTTTCCGGACGCGATCGCCAAGGTGCTCGCATCCGGCAAAACGCCGGCGGGGATGCATCGCCCGATCATGGTCGAGGAAGTATTGGACGTATTGCGTCCCAGCCCCGGCGATATCGCCGTCGATTGCACGCTCGGCTACGGGGGCCACGCGCGGGAGATCCTGGGCAGAATCCAGCCCGGCGGCCAATTGTTGGGATTGGATGCCGATCCGCTGGAACTGCCAAAGACCGAAGCGCGGCTGCGGGCCGCGGGATTTGGTCCGGAAACGTTTCGTGCCCATCGGAGTAATTTTGCCGGCCTTTCCGGAGTTCTGGCCGCGGAAGGACTCGCTGGAGCGAATCTTGTCTTTGCCGACCTCGGCGTTTCCTCCATGCAATTCGACGAACCGGCCCGCGGATTCTCGTTCAAGGCGGAGGGACCGCTCGATATGCGGATGAATCCCGGACGCGGGCAGCCCGCCTCGGCATTGTTGAAAAAAGTGACGCCTTCTGTCCTCGCGGAATTACTGACCGAGAATGCTGATGAACCTCATGCCACGGCACTGGCCCAGGTGCTCGCGGGCCAGGAATTCGCTACCACGCTTTCACTCTCAAAAGCGATTCGTTCGACCTTGTCCAATGTGAAGCCGGACGACTGCGAACTCTCCGTACGCCGGGTCTTTCAGGCGCTGCGTATCGCCGTGAACGACGAATTTTCCGCGCTGGAGACTTTGCTTCGCAGCCTTCCTTCATGCCTTGCGGCGGGCGGGCGCGCGGCCATTCTCACTTTCCACTCAGGTGAAGATCGCAGAGTAAAGAAGGCGTTTGAGGCCGGGTTGCAGGATGGGCTTTTCTCGGACATTGCGAGTGAGGTCCTCCGGCCTTCGCCTGCGGAACGCCATGCCAATCCACGCTCTGCCTCGGCAAAACTTCGGTGGGCCATTCGAGCAGGCTGACGTTTGAAGATCCTCCGCCTTGCGCAGGGCGCTTCACTTCGAAATAAAGAAGCGCACTTCTTACCGTTCGGACGAATCCCGAGTCAAAAACCACCACCGTGAGCGCCAAGTCGAAGCTGCTCTTTTCCCTCCTCATCGAGACGTTCATTTATGCCGTTCTTGTGGCGGTTTATTTCTTTCTCGTGCTGCATTTGATCGGCCACTGGCTGGAGCATCTCTTCACGCAGAAAAACAAGCTCCCATACGCGTCCGTGGCGTTGCTACTCATGCTGGGACAGGGAGTACTCCTGGAGCTGGCCACGTCGGCCCTGCTGCGTTTCGTTCGCCGGAAGACGGAGTGAATTCATGGATTTCCCCATTTCCCAAACCCACGCCCACCCGCTGTATCTCATTGTCACCGGGTTCTTCATTGGAGTGCTCGGTGGTTTCTTCGGAGTAGGTGGCAGTTTCATTGCGGGGCCGGCTCTTCGCATGATCGGCATGCCCTGGAACTTCGCGGTCGGCACTGATCTCGCGCACATCGTCGGCAAATCGATCGTCGCGGCGCGAAAACATCGCGCCCTGGGCAATATCGACTTCAAGCTGGGGATGATCATGGCGTTCGGCACGATTGCCGGGGCGGAAGCGGGAGCCCAGGCCATCGAGGCGCTCAAACGCAAAGGCGACGTGAATATCGTCGTCAGTGTGGTCTCGATCATCGTCTACCTTTCGATCTCGGCATTTATGGCTTGGGATGGAATTAAAACGATGCGCCGCCTCCGCGCGCGCGGAGACGCGGACGGCGCGGGAGATTCCGATCACGCCGATGAAACTTCGGTCAGCCATGTCACCCGGCGCGTGCAGCGTTTCCGGCTGGCGCCCATGGTTAGTTTGCCGACCTCCGGCATCGAAAGCATTTCGCTTTGGGCGATTGTCGCCGTCTCGTTTGTCGGAGGAATTTTCAGCGGATTTCTCGGAGGCGGCGCGGGTTACATTCGCATGCCGTCCATGGTCTATCTTCTGGGCATACCGACGCATCTCGCCGTGGGGACGGACTTATTCGAGATCATTCTCTCCGCCGGTTACAGTACCTTTAGTCATGCCCTGAAGGGTAATGTCGATATCCAGGTGGCGCTCGTCATGCATACCGGCGCTGCGGTTGGCGCGCAAATCGGCGCGATTTTGACCCAATTTTTCCGCGGCCCGAAAATCCGGCTCGCTTTTGTACCGTTGCCTCTCATCGGGGCGGCGATTGTGATTTACACGCTGATATCCGGTCACAAGTTATGAAGATACTCATTTGCAGCGACGGCCATCCGCAGGCAGAGGCGGCGGCTCGCTTCATTTGCGGTGGAATTGCGGGAGAAGGGACGGAAATTACGTTGCTCGGCATCATTGAGCATCCGAGCGATCAGGCGGCGCTGGATGAATCCCTGCGACTTAGCTCCAGCGTATTGAGAGAAAAGGGCGCCACTGTTGAAACGGTGACTCGCAGCGGCCTTCCGGTTGCGGAAATCCAAAGGCAGGCGCGGGAGAAGCAGTACGATTTCGTCGTAATCGGCGCGGAACATAAGGACGGCGGGCCCTTCGCTCTTTCGACCAAGGCCTATCATCTGATCAAGGAAGTAGCCCCACCGGTGCTCGTGATGATCGGTCAACGGACGGAGATGAAGAAGATCCTGATCTGCAGCGGGGGAAACGCGGCGATTGAACAGGCCGTCAAACTAACCGGCGACCTGGCCTGCCGTGGAGAGCCCAATGTTACCATTCTCCATGTGCTGGCGGAAGCTCCCATCATCTACTCGGATTTGCAGAAAGAGGAGGAGGATGTGCGCCACTTACTCGCGACCAATTCCAGCCTGGCCAAGAATCTTCGCCGGGAACTGGAGGCATTCACGGCGCGCGGGATCCAGGCGCAAATCAAGCTGCGGCACGGTTTGGTGAGCGCCGAGATTGTTCGCGAAGTTTCCGATGGCGGTTATGACCTCGTGGTAGCGGGTTCCGCCCCATCGGGTGGTGCGTTGCGCACTTACGTGATGGGTGATGTTACTTCCGAAATTGTCAATCGTGCCGATTGCCCCGTGCTGGTGGTAAGAGGATTGCCGCGGACGAAAAAAGGCAGCTTGTGGAACCGGCTATTCAGCCGCGGCGGAAAAGTGGAATCGTAAGTCGGATAACTCTCCTACTGAGGCATGCCGGGAGCAGGAATGCCCGGCGGCCGGCGGAAAGCGGCGACTACTTTCGGACGAGTCATGAAAATGATCAGCAGGATCGGATAGATCGATCCGAAGCATCCACCCAGGCTGCCGCCAATCGCCCCGCCAATGGCCCCGGCGGCCTCCGGACTTTGATTGATCTGTGGTTGCTCGAGCAGGGGACGCAAGAGCAGCATCGCGGTGATGACCGATGAGACGATACCGAAAATGATCGCGTAGATGGAGTAGGCGATGGAGGTGATTCGCGCCCAGGATTTCAACTTCAAAAGACCGATGCCCGCGACGATCAGGATCACGCCGGAAACCAGTCCCAGAGGCACACTGATCTTCATCCAAAGAACATAATTTTGATTATCCAGCAGGACCTTGAGCGCCGGATTGTTACCGGTGCCGCCGGAGCCAAAAACCATAAGTGCCGTACTGATGCATCCGAGGAGGCTCAATGCTCCAAAAGCGATGTTCAGGATTCCAAAAGTGGTGACAGACGTAGGACGTTCCATAGGTGAGGTGCGCGGCGGCAGAGTACGATTTTACGAGACCCCGGCGACTTGGAAGCCCTCGGCTTCCAGGATGGCCCGGATTTTTCCCGGCTGATCGCCCTGAATCTCGATGGTGCGGTCCCGGACCGTTCCGCCGCAGCCACAGGCGGAGCGGAGTTTCTTGGCGAAGTCTTCGATCTCCGAAAGGCGGATGTGGGTGGCAAAGTCATCGATCACGATGACCGTTTTGCCGCCGCGATGGGCTTTCTCGCGGCGGAGCACGACACGTCCGAGTTTCTTTTTTGTTGGTGCCGGTGCGGGAACTGAAGCCGCGGGAGGCGGTTCGGGCGCTGCCGGAAGATCGGGAATATCCAGCTTGGCAAAGGCGGCATTCATTCCGCCCTGCACGGGATTGACGTCGATGCGTTCGCGTTTGCGGGACATGACCTACATCAGATTTGCGGCGACATCCGCCATCTCGCTGCGCTCGCCCTTGAAGAGATTCACGTGCGCGAGAAACGATTGCCCCTGGAGCCGGTTGCGCGTGTAGACGAGGCCATTGGTGTGAGCGTCCACATAGGGATTGTCGATCTGCCCAAGGTCGCCGATGAGCAGCATCTTGCTTCCCTTGCCCATACGGGTGACGAGCGTTTTTGCTTCGTGCGGCGTCAACTGCTGGGCTTCATCCACGATAAAGATCGCCCTCGGGATGGAGCGCCCGCGGATGTGGGTGATGGCCTCGATTTCGATCAGGCCCGCCTGGATGAGCGGATCGTAAGGCCGGTGCGGTTTGCCGCCGTTGCCACCTTGCGGTGTCACCGGCACATGAGGAGCCTTCCGGGCGCTTTGCCGTTTCTTTTCAAACTTTTCCGGCTTCCGTGGCCTGGAGAGGAGCTGTTCGAGTGCGTCGTAGGACGGCTGAACCCAAGGCTCCATCTTTTCTTCAATCCGCCCCGGCAGAAAGCCGATGTCGCGTCCCGTGGGCATGATCACGCGAGTGATGAGCATCTTCTCGTAGTCACCCACCTGCACTTGCTCGAGCGCGGCACCGACGCTGAGGAGGGTTTTGCCCGTGCCTGCCTTGCCGTAAACGGTGATGAGCGTGATCTCGGGATCGTAGAGCGCATCGAGCAGAAACCGTTGTCCGAGGTTTAGAGCCTGGAGATTCCGTCCACCGCGAATGACAATATGATCGCGGCGGAGCGTGCGGAATTCGCCGTTGCGGATGTGGCGGGCCGGAACGCCGTGGTCGGGTTCGGTCGCGTTGCGCAGCAGCACGTACTGGTTCGGCAGGAGCGGGTGATCGGGATTGGGCGGCAGAACGATGTGTCCTTCGCTGGCAAATGCCTGGAGGCGGGGAGCTGGGAGATCGATCGTGGAATACTCTTCCGCCCCACTCAGGTGCTGGGTTCGCTGAATATCCGAGTCGTGCTCAATACGGTCCGTCCGGTAATCCTGCGCTTCGAGTCCCAGAGCGCGTGCCTTGAGCTGGAGATTGAGGTCCTTGGTGACAAGGATCGTTGGCTCCTTTTGCGTATCCGCGAGATAGGCGGCGGTCGCCAGGATGCGGTGATCGTTCAGGGAGAAGTCCGGGAAAAGCAGCCGCGCGGCCTGGAAGCGCGGGGATTCGTTGACCGGCATCCAGCCGTCTTCGAAATCCCATTTCACCGCGGGATTGACGCACACGTGCAAGCGCCCGCCGTTTGGAAGATCCACGCCCTTGCGCATTTCCGCGGAGTGCGGGAAGCGCTCGTTCAGCTTGCGATGCACCTCGCGGGCGTTTGCGCCACGCGTGGTCGATTCCCCTTTGAAGCGGTCGAGTTCCTCCAGCACTTCGATCGGGATCCAGACCTCGTTTTCCTGAAACCGGAACATCGCCTGGGGATCGTGAATGACGACATTCGTATCGAGGACATAGTGCTTTACGCCGTTGATATCGCGCTTTTTGGGAGACATGGAGGTTTTGGGAAGAGAGCCAGCCGAATCGGAGGAGGGGACGGATTGCGTGGGCGAAGGCAAGTCCGGCTGTGCGGGATCTGTCGGAATACGCGGACGCTGTGGGGCACGATGGGATGCGGGTGCGTTAATCATGGACAAAAAGGCACATGCCGCGAAAGGCGGCACTGGCAAGCCGGTGCGGGCTCATCCCTTTGGTTCCTCTTGTTCAAATGGCGCGGTTCAAATCGGTGCGATCACACTGGACGGGCTTTCGCCCTCCTGAAGCCTGAGGGCTTCCTGCCGGGTTGGCACGACCGTCATAATCTGGTCGAAACCGATGGTGGCAAAAACGGCGGTGATATGCGGCCGAAGGGCACAGACGGCAAACTTGCCGCCGCGCGTTTCCACACGCTTGGCAATCACCAAAAAACTCTTCAATCCGGCACTATTTACGTACTCGAGGTCCGAGCAATCCAGGATGACTGATAGTACACCGGCTTCGACCCGTTCCAATACCTGGTCCTCAAACACGGGCGCTCCCAAGGTGTCCAAATGTCCACGCACCGAGACAATCAGGAGATCGCCTTCTTGTTCTTCAAGGATTTGCATTGGGCGCAGTGTCGGATGGCGCGAATCGTAACGGATACTGCGAGGAATAGTGAGCATATTTTTTCGCATATGGCCAGCACGTGTTCACTGCCATACGCTGAAAGACGGAGATCGGATGAAGCGGCCTCTTCCCCTTGATGGGCGGTGAGCGAGACACGGAAAAATGGCAACACAGTTGCAGGACACGCCCCGGTTGGCTTTATTCCCTATCCACCTTATGGAAAAAATGATCATCGTCGGCACCGGTTGCGCCGGACTGACGGCCGCCATCTACGCTGCCCGCGCTAATCTCGCCCCCCTCGTCCTGGAAGGAAAAGAGCCGGGAGGCCAGCTTTCCACGACTACGCTTGTGGAGAATTTTCCGGGCTTTCCGGAGGGTGTCGATGGGCCTGATCTGATCATGAACATGAAAAAGCAGGCCGAGCGCTTTGGCGCCCGCTTTTCGTACGCCGAGGTAACCGATTTTGAGCCGGCCAATGGACACGTGCGGGTGAAGATCGACGATCAGTGGACCGACACGCAGACGCTGATCGTGGCCTCCGGCGCTTCCGCAAAGCTGTTGGGATTGCCCGGGGAAAAAGGCTTGGTCGGGCATGGGTTGACGACTTGTGCGACGTGCGACGGCGCTTTTTACCGGAATGTGCCGGTGTGCGTCGTGGGCGGAGGCGATTCAGCGGCGGAAGAAGCCGCCTTTTTGACCCGCTTTGCTTCCAAGGTGTACCTCATCCATCGGCGCGACACTTTGCGCGCTTCGAAGATCATGGCGGATCGAGCCCTGTCGAATCCCAAGATCGAACCGATCTGGAACAGTGTTCCGGTGGCATACCTCACCGACGACGCCGGCCACGTGCGTGGGGTGATGCTGCGCGATACGGTGACTGGTGCAGAGCGCGAACTTGAAGTGAAGTGTGTATTTGTGGCGATCGGCCACAACCCGAATACGGCGCCATTCAAGGGCAAACTCGACATGGATGCCGATGGCTATCTGCTGCGGAAGAACGGGACGTATACTAACGTTCCTGGCGTGTTTGCTGCCGGCGATGTGGCGGACCACGTCTATCGCCAGGCGATCACCGCCGCCGGCCAGGGCTGCGCCGCTGCTCTGGATGCCGAGAAGTACCTCGCCGGGCTGGAGCACTAGAGGCACGATGGAGGTTGCGAGCCTATAGTGGAAGCGGTGTCCCGCCGCTTGGGACGGGCTGGTTACAAGATCATCGCGGATTTTGCCTGCAACGTGACCAACACCCAACTCCCAACGCTAAACTCCCAACATTCAATGTCCTCGAGTTCGAAGGCCTTCCAGTTAGTATAGCATTGAGTATTAAACTCTTTGGTCGGAATGCCTTATGTGCAGGATCCAGGTTAAACCTGCACCACCGGTTCCAAGCGGCGGGACGCCGCTTCCACAATGGGCTTGGCCTTCCAAATGACACCGGAGCGGATTCTAAACGGGACTTTCCAGCTGAAGATTCGTTGTGCAGCATGATTCGCGTTCGTTCCCCTCACTTGCTTTTGTGTCCCTTCGCGATCTTTGCAGTCTTTGCGTTAAAAGATCTGCGCCGCATCCACGCCATCGTCGTTCCCGCCTCTTGAAGCTCTGCGATCTTACCCAGTTTTATTCTCCGGTGAGCGGTGGTGTGAAACGCTACATCGCCGAGAAGGTTCGCTATCTTCAGGAGCAGACCCGGGATGACGAACATATCCTGATCATCCCAGGGGATCGCGATGAGATGATCGAGACGGATCGCTCACGGACCTATTTACTGCGTTCGCCGCTCATCTCTCGCACTTCACGTTATCGGATTCTGCTTCGGCTTGAGGCGATCGAGGAGATTTTGGAGCGCGAGCGCCCGAATCTTATCGAATCCGGTGATCCCTATCAGGTGGCCTGGAAAGCAGTTCACTCGGGCGAGGCGCTGCGCATCCCGGTGATCGGATTTTATCATTCCCATTTTCCGGAGGCGTACCTCCGCAGTGCGCGCAAGTTTCTGGGCCGCACGATGACGGAATATCTCTTCGATTTTTCGCGGCGCTACATTCGCAACCTGTACAACCGCTTTGAACGAACCATCGTGCCCTCACCGGCGCTGGGACAGGTTCTTGCGGAGTGGGGAGTACAAAATACCGTGCATAGCGATCTCGGGGTCGATACCGCGATCTTTCATCCTCGACCGGAACCTGAGGAGTCGATCCGGGCTGAATTCGCGATCCCGGAAGATCGTACCCTTCTGCTCTATGTGGGCCGGCTCGCGCAGGAGAAGAATACGCACACGCTCTTCTCCGCATTTGGCAAGCTGGCGCGGGAGTTTCCGAATCGATTCCACCTCCTCGTGGTGGGTGACGGTCTCCAGCGTGCTGAACTGGATGAACTTCGGGCCGGGCTCAACGGGAAATCATCCTGTTCGGAAGTCTCCTGGGTGCCTTATTGCAACGATGCCGCGAAACTTGCCCGGCTCTATCGTGCATCGGACCTCTTTGTGCACCCCGGGGTGCAGGAAACGTTTGGCCTCGTTTCCCTGGAGGCGCAGGCTTGCGGCACGCCGGTCATCGGCATTCGCGGCAGCTACATGGACCGGATCATCCACAGCGATCAGACCCATTGGGCGCGGGAGAATTCACCCGAGGCGCTGGCCTCCGCCATTCTGGAAACGAGCCGGCAACCGTTGAAGACCGACCAGGCGCTCCTCAGCCGGCGCGTGGCGGCACAATATTCCTGGGAGCAGGTTTTCCGTCGACTATTTGACCTCTACCGGCAAGTCGTAGCAGAGTATCCAGTGAACCGCCGATGAGCAGCGACACCAAACAGTTTGAAATCCGGAAGTTCGATCCCCAGACAGACCGGGACCGAGTGCGGCAACTTTGCTGTGAGACCGGATTCCTGGGAAATCCGATCGACCCTGTATTTGAAGACCGCGAGCTTTTTGCCGACTACCTGACCGCCTACTACACCGACTGGGAACCGGAATCCTCCTTCGTGCTCCTCGTGAACGGCGAAATCCGGGGCTATCTCCTCGGGTCGCGCCACTCGTTCCGGCAGCAGCTTTACAATTTGTATAACAATGTCGCTCTTTTCCTCCGCGGCATGGCCCGATACTCAAAATACAAGCCGGCTTCGAAAAAGTTCGTCCGCTGGATTTTGACCCAGGCCTGGCGGGAAGTGCCGCAGGCCCCGCGCTGGACGGCCCATTTTCACATCAATCTGCTGGCCGACGCGCGCCAGGTGGCGACCACCCGGGCGTTAGCGGACCAGTACCTCGCCTACCTTCATTCCCATGGTGAACGTGCCGTTTATGGGCAGATGGTGGTTTTCGAAGATCGGCGCGGAACCAAGATGTTCGAACGCTACGGCTTCCGTGTGCTCAACAAGATGGAGATTACCAAATACCGCGACCTCCATCCCGAGCCGGTCTATCTCTGTACGGTCATCAAGGATTTGAAGGAGAACAGCCAGCTTTACGTGAAGGCGTTGTGATGCCGTCGCGATTCATGTTGCGAGTTCGGACGATCTTTTAAATGGTGCGCTGCCCCCGTTCAAAAATGTCCCGAACGTTTTCCTCATGAGATCTGCAAACAGTGATGCCGTCGCCGGATGTCTGGCTGCCGTTGTGCTTCTTCTCGGTGTCATACTTCTGTTCGTCCTTTTTCACGGGGATCCAGTTGGAGATAGTGGGGGACAGGGCGAAAAAACCCGTCATCGCGAACCACCGCCCCGTCCTCATCATCACTGACCTATGGAATCAACCACGCAAAACGACGAACTGGCGATTCGGAAACTGGTGGAGACATGGATGTTGGCGAGCAAAGCCGGTGACACCGAGACGGTATTGAACCTGATGGCCGACGACGTGGTTTTCATGGTGCCGGGAAGGGAGCCCTTTGGAAAAGCGGAGTTTGCCGAAATCAGCGGGGATATGAAGGGGATCCAATTTGAGGGAAGAAGCGATATTCAGGAACTGACGATCACGGGCGATTGGGCGTGGATGCGCAATCGTCTCGAAGTTGCGATCAAGCCGACCAAGGGAGCTGTGACCCGGCTCGCGGGTTACACACTGACGATTCTGCGGAAGAAACCGGACGGCGCATGGGCGATTGTGCGGGATGCGAATCTGCTGACGCCGAAGGTTTAAGGGAGCCGACTCATTGGAGGTTGGGCGGCTTTGATTTAACGCAAAGGCCGTAGCGCGGTAGAGCCGCAACCAAATCTGCGCTTTCGTGAAAGAGACGGTGAAAGAGACGGTTTCGTTTTAACGCAAAGGCCGCGAAGCCCGCAAAGGTTCGCAAAGATTCAGGGAAAAAAGAGCATACTCCTGGGCTTTCGCTTTTCGGAACGTCACTGCGAAGCGCAGGCAAATCAGATCAACCTTCTCAAAATCTTTGCGTACCTTTGCGCCCTTCGCGGGCTTTGCGTTAAAGAATAACCGCCTCCTTCGCCGCGCGGCAACGGCGTAAAATTTACCATGCAAAAATCTACGCAAAACGGGTGATTTTCATCGTTTGCACAGCGAAGAACGCGGAGATACGCAAAGCTTTTGAGGCAAATCGAGTTTCGTAAGATTTGATCGGTCATTTGTGAGCCGCCGGTAGCCAGGCGGCTTGACAATTAAGACCAAGTCGGCTTATCTCCCGGGCAACGGCAATGGATTTCTGCCGACCGGGTCTCCCGGGAAACCGCGCTGGTGCAGGGCCAGTGCTGATGATTCCTACTCACTCAGTAGAATCATGCCCACACATCAACATCCTTCTCGTTTCGCGTTGTCGCGCCTGCGTTTTCGGGTGCCACGCATTCTCGTATGATCGATATCCGATTGAAGATTCAAAGCGGCATCCGCCACGTGACTGCTTCGGGCAAATGGCTGATTCTCGTGGTCCCGATGGCCATGGCCGTTGGTTCGGCGTGCGCTTTTTTCCTCTGGAGTTTGGAGCGAGTCACCCAGATCCGTTTCGAACATCCGTGGCTGCTTTATTTTCTGCCGTTGGCCGGCATCGGAGTTGGTCTTCTCTATCATTTTGTCGGACGCTCTGCTGAGGGTGGGAACAATCTGATCATGGATCAGGTCCATCTGCCGGGTGGCGGCGTACCGCGACGGATGGCGCCGCTCATTCTTTTCGGCACGCTTGTGACGCATCTCTTTGGCGGCTCGGCCGGCCGTGAGGGAACCGCGGTGCAGATGGGCGGAAGCATCGCGAGCGCTTTTTGCCGTCTGTTGCGGCTCGATTCAGATCATATCCGCATCGTTCTGATGGCGGGCATTGCCGCGGGCTTTGGCGCGGTTTTCGGCACGCCGCTCGCCGGAGCGGTGTTTGCGCTGGAAGTGCTGATGATTGGCCGGATGGAGTATGCCGCCTTGCTTCCGTGTTTTATCTCGGCCGTGGCGGCGGATTGGACCTGCCGTGCCTGGGGGATTGATCACACCCACTATCGCATCCCGTATCTGGATGGCTCCTTGCCTCCGGCATCGTTTTTCCATTTGGATCCGTGGCTATTATCAAAGGTGGTCATTGCCTCGATCGCGTTTGGTTTGGCGAGTACCTTCTTCGCGGAGTTATCTCACCGGTTGAGTGCCACTTTCAAACGGCTGATTCCGTTTGGGCCGCTCCGTCCGGCGGTGGGCGGGGTCCTGGTGATTGGCCTCTTCTATCTCGTCGGAACGAGTGACTATCTCGGCCTTGGAGTTACTTCGCCGGATCCCGGTGCGGTCACGATTGTTTCCTTTTTCACATCCCCGGTCATCCATCCATGGAACTGGTTTTGGAAAATAATCTTCACCGCTGTCACCTTGAGCAGCGGCTTTAAGGGTGGCGAGGTGACACCGCTCTTCTTCATCGGTGCGGCACTTGGCAATGCTCTCGCCGGGGTGCTGGGCGCTCCTCCCGATCTCATGGCGGGACTCGGATTCGTCGCCATCTTTGCCGGCGCTACGAATACTCCGCTGGCCTGCACGCTCATGGGCGTGGAGTTATTTGGGGCGACGCACATCGTGTATCTCGCGACAGCGTGTTTTCTCGCGTATCTCTTCAGTGGGCACTCCGGAATCTATCTCTCCCAACGGATTGCGGTGCCGAAGATCAAGTCGGCCGGGTTGCCACGGGAAGCTTCACTTCGGCAGGTGCGGGAGTTGCAGAGCCCTGCAACCCCGGTCATCGTCCCTCCACCGGCGCAGAGCAATGGCTCTGATCCCGATTCGGAAACGTCGCTCGATGCAAATGCCATGACTCATCGCCAACACAAAGTCGTCCCGCGCGAGATTGGAATGATTCGCATTTACCTAAAACCAGCCGACAAGCGAAGGCGTCCCGGGTTGCGTGGCCTTTTCGCCGCGCGTCCATTTTATCGCGAGCTCATTGACGCTGCAAAGAAGGATGGAATCCTGAACGCGCATGCTCACCATACGCATTATGGCTATAGCAATCGTGGGGGCATTCATACACAGGATCCCGAAGTTGGCGCACCCGAACTAACCATGTGCGTGGAGCTCATCGCCGAAAAGGAGCAGCTCGAACTCTTTTGCCAGAGTCATGGTGACATGCTTCGGAACAAGATTGTGATCTACAAACATGTCGAACATTGGACCCTTCACAAGGCTGACGTCGAAGTGAGCGAGGCCGCGGACAAGGAGTTGAAATCCGACGTGATCTAACACTCTTTTCGCTGCATCGTGATGAAGGCCTATCTCGCAATCATGCTCGGAGGCGCCGTTGGAACGGGGTTGCGGATGTGGCTGTCCGGTCTTCTCGCCGCGAAATATGGCGAGACGTTTCCGGTGGGGACGTTGATCGTTAATATCACAGGCAGTTTCGTGATCAGCTTTTTTGCCGGTCTGGCCGGACCGGATGGACGATTCCTCATTTCGCCTTTGGTCAGGCAGATTGTGATGGTGGGGATCCTCGGTGGTTTTACCACTTTCTCCTCCTTCAGTTTCCAGACCTTGAATCTCTTCAATGACGGCGAGTGGGGCCGGGCGTTTGCTAATATCGGATTGTCCCTTATCCTTTGCTTGCTGGCCGTCTGGCTGGGGCAAATTGCAGCGGCTATCCTGAATCATCGCTGACCATGAATCCAGACGATCATCCTTCTTCTCTGCCGCGTGAAGCCACGTTGTTGCGTATTTTCATCGGGGACGCGGATCGTTACGGGCACAAACCGCTCTATGAGGCCATCGTGCTCAAGGCGCGCGAACTGCATCTGGCAGGCGCCACCGTGCTCAAGAGTCCGATGGGTTTTGGCGCGAAAAGCCGGATTCACACGGCAAAGATCCTGCAGCTTTCCACCGACTTGCCGCTGGTCATTGAGATCGTCGATCTGCCGGAAAAGATTAACGCGTTTCTCCCGATGCTCGATGAGATGATGAGCGGCGGGTTGGTCACGATGGAGAAGGTGCAGGTCATCCAGTATCGGCCGCACGACGGGACGGCGTAGTCAAATGAATCAAGAGCAAAACCAGTCGGATGGGATTGATATCGATGAGCTTATATTTAAGAAAAGCATCATCCCCGGCATAGTTGCCATCCGAAATCATCATGGGTGCAGCCTTCACGAAGCATTGTCCGCATTTGAGGAGCGTTACAAGGTTCTGCGTGCTGAACGACCGGAGCGCTTTATTTGTGGCGAAGCCGAGTATTGGAAGAACTTTTATTCGTGAAGGGGGTATTTTCTACCTCTTTACGCGCCAGCGATGCTGGCAACGATCAGGTCAGCGCATGAAGTAACTGAGCCCACGCTGTGGAATCAGTTTCCTCCGCGGATTCGAGGAGAAGCGCGCAGTCGTGTTCGCCAGTGAGGCAACTCAGGGAAAGGCGATCCGGGTCGAGGTGAGGATGAGTCATTTCGACGGTGCTGAGCGAGGGAGGGTGGAAATGAAGTCCTGCCTGGTCATCGGAGACAAACCACCACTCGCCGTCATTGCTGAGCGCTTGTGGAAGTAGTATGGCGTTCTGGCGTACTCCCGCACCGGCGACCGTGGCGCGTAGCGCGAGTTGCCGATCGCGGCAGCCCGCGAGAACCGCGACCACTGCGCCCATGTCGCTCTTTCGGGTCACAGTGTTGTGACGATCTTCAGGCCATTCGCCCGCTCCATGTACCCAGTCGTGCCTTATTGCCGAGCAGGCCTGGTGCAATCGAACCCAGTCAAAGAAGGCGTCCATATCGCTTTCCGGGGTGAGCGTAAAGCGATGGACCACATAGCCTGCTTCATCGGCAAACTCGACCCCGAAGATATGTCCGGTCTCCCGCCGCATGTGAATGGCCCGAGCGGCGCCGAGCCGGCGAAAGTCAATCCATAGTCCGCTGCCACCGCTCGCGCCCTTGCTGCCGCTGCTTGTCACGCTGAAGGCCGGATACGCCATGCGCCGTCCAAGAATGGCCGCATCATTGCGCGTGGTCACCAATCCCCGGCCCGGGAGTGCCAGTTGGGCAAACAGGCGGGGCCAGTCGCGATCGAGGTCCACCTGCAACGTGCGTCCATCGCCGCAGTGGCTCAGGTTCACGAGCTGTATGCCGGGAGTGAGCGGGCTGTACCATTCCGGCAGCGGATCGAAGAGAGCGCGTTTCCGGGCGCGACGGATGGCGGCGCAGCATTTGCACGTGCCGCCCTGGTTGCAGGCAGCCTGCGGAGAATCCTCCGCAGCAGTGGAGGAGTGAGTAAAGCGTTCGAGCATGGGTCTACCATGCATGAGCGTCCAGGGCGCCGCTCCCGGCTGCTTGCGGTGGTTTTGCGCCGCGTTGTCCTACCAGACCCACGCGATTCCGCCGTAGAAGGCACGGCCATTGCCGGGATGGAACGAATCGACATCATCTGCAGTGCGCGCATCGGCGATTGGCTCGACGACGGCGGCATAAGTTTTATCCAGGAGGTTTTTCGCTTCGAAATAGACCTGGAGACCTTTCTTCGTCTTGTAGCCGGCGCGAACTCCCATCAGAGCATATGGATCCGCGAAAAGCGTATTCGCTTCATCCACGGGATACTTTGTGATGTTCCATTCGACATTGGCTCCGAGATAGAAGCCTGAGGGATGCTCGTAGCGAAGCTCCGCCTTGTAGAATTGTTCCGGATTTCCCGCAATGCGATTGTTGCCGTAAGTGGCATCGTTGGAGAACCGGTAGTCAGCAAGATTGTAAGTTTGATCGAGTAAGAGGCGGTCCGTCTTTCTTGGCTCCCGGATAGACTTGCCATCTTTGGCGTCCTTCGAATCGTGAGCGGCGACGATGTCTTTGATAAAGACGGAGTGCAGTACTTCGGTCTCGAGGCCGATTTCCAGCCCCTGGTGAATCGTGTGCGGCGCATTGACGGTACCAAGCGGGACGCCCTGTGGATTGTTGAGGTCGAGCAACTCGTCACGCAGCCACGAGCGATAAATTGCGAAGTCCCACGTGAATGGACCGGATTCGCCGCGCGTGCCCACTTCGAGGGTCCAGCCTTTTTGCGAAAGGATATGATTGTAAATATGGCCGCCGTCCTCACCTTCGATGATGCCGATCGACTGATCGAAGGATGGTGGTTGAAAGCTGCGGCTAAAATTTAGGTAAGCCAGGCACTTCTCGTTCCATTCGTAGGAGAGGCCAAGCTTCGGGTTTAGCGCCAGGAAATGGTCGTCGTGGGATTGATCTCCGAGAGGATCATTCTTCAGGCGATCGCGAAAGATGCGGTCCACATAGACAACCTGGGCGCCGGTGAGGATGGAAAACTGCTTGGTGAGATAGTGCTGATTCTCGAAAAAGAACGGAAGCGTGAGATAGTAAGTGCGATCGGCAAAAAGCACCTTTCCAATACGGCCATTCGGATCCGCATAAAACGAATCGGACTCCGGTTCCCACATAGGGATCAAACCGGCGGTAAAGCGGTTCTTTCGGCCGAAAAGATCCGATGTATTCTCATAAACGAGATCTGCCGAATAATCGTCGGAATAGAAACGCACGCCGCCAGATAGAAAATCATCATCAAACTCGCTGTTTTGCGTTTGTTGGCGATGGTTCCAGTTGAGCGCCAGGGTCAGTTTCCAATCGTCGCCCTTCATGACAAAACTGTCCATGATCCGTTCGTAATCCCATTTCGTGCTCCACCGTTGCTGGATCGATTCGGGGCTCGTTTGGGTGGGATTGGCGTACATTTCCTCCTTGGTCAATCCGGAGGGATTGTTTTGCGCCAGACGTCCATAGAAAAAATAGAGGCGGTTCTCCGCCTGCTCACTGAACTTATAGCCGAGACTGAACTCCACCTTCTGGAAGTTTTCCTGACTCCACTCCCGGAAGCCCTCCAGGGTGTGGTTGAGCACGGAAAGATGCATATCCCATGGACCGTGGCTCCAACTCGAAGACACCTGCTGCTCGGTATAGCCAAAGCTGCCGAATGTGACGCGAGCGGAGAGAGGGCTTCCTTCGCGTCCGGTGAAGGTCACGAGATTGATCGCGCCACCGAGTGTGACCGACCCATAGCGAAAGGCGTCCGCCCCGCGATACACTTCCGCGTACTTGACCGACTGAAGGTCAATATCGTGCAGGAAGGCTTCGCCATCACCTTGATTCATTGGAATACCATCCACAAGCAGGCTCAAGCCGATGATATTGTCGTCTTCCTGTGTGCCAGAACCGCGCGTGGAAACTTTTGTATCTTCGGCGCCTTGATTGGACTGGATGAGGACGCCCGGTGTGAACCGAATGAAGTCTTCGAGATAGGCTCCGCGACCCAGATCGAAATTGGTTCGCGGCACGATGCTCACCGCTCCGGGCACAGATTTGAGCTTTTCTTTGGCGGTATTCGCGCCGGGGCTGACGATGCTTGGATCCGGCTCACCAGCGTCGTCGGTAGGAGTCGCTGTCACGATCACTTCCGGAAGAACGGTGGCGCTATTCCCTGTACCTTGTTGGGCATGGGATGCTGACGCGCCGAGCAGAATTGCTCCGGTGAGCGGGATGATGGCTAACTTCGCGGGTGTTCGGAGGGAGGGCATTGGATGGTGTGTTGGACAGAAAACTGAGCCGGGTCATCGCCGCGTGGACTTTACGCAGCGAAGAGCAGCGTGGGGTGGTTAGGCGGTGGCTTACCGAAGGGCGAGAGGTGGTTGCACAGGCGGAAAATAGGGAGCGCCGTCGCTTTCGTTTACGCCAAATTCGCTGAGTAGTTTCTGAATTTCGGGCGAAATGAGGAATTCGGCCAGAGCGCGGGCGCCGTCCGAGTTAGTATTGGGAAAGCGCTGCGCGTTGGCTTCCATGGCAATGAAGGTTCGGCGCATCGCCGGGTCGTCCTTGACCAGAATGGACATTTTCTCTTCCGGCAGTTTCCGGGAGTGAACCGGGAGCCGGCCAATGATGACATAGGCTCCATGGTCCTGAGCGAACCGCATCGCCGCCTTTTTGTCCTGGTTTTCATCCTTCAAAACCCAGGGCCCGGCGGGATTCTCCAGGCCTGCCGCTTTCCAGAGGTGGCCTGCCACTTCCTGGCTGCCGGTGCCTTGAAATGAAAAGTACGGCGATTCCGTCGCAGCGATCCGCTTGAGAGCATCTGCGCCATTCTTGAATCCGCGAATGCCCGCGGGATCTGCCTTTGGGCCGGCGATGACCATTTCCGTATAGGCCCAAGGGCGAGGGCTCACGCCAAAGCCATCGTCCACCAGCTTCGTCGCTTCGTCTCCGGCGTGGATCACGAGTAAATCCGCCCGGCCTTTGCGGAACGCATCTTCGCAGAGACCGTGGTCGCCAGTGTAAGTCACATAAACTTTATGGCCTGTAGCCCTCTCGAAGCGTTCGGAGATCGTGTCCCAGAGGCTCATGTTCGTCAGCGCTCCAATGACTGCAGCTCGCACTGGAGCGGCTGCCGTCTTTGCAAGCGAATGCGGTTCCCTCGGCGAATACCTCCAGGCGATTGCGGCAAGAAAAGCGATGAGGACCAATGCAGCGGCAAGTGGGTAAGGCCAGAGCAATGTGGTCCGTTGACCTGCGGGTTGCGGAGCTGGGCATTGGAAGAGATGCAGGGCTGTTGGATTGGCGGCGGCGAGGTCCGTCAATTTGGAATCCACGGTGGCCAGATCGCGCAGTAGCCGGCGTGCTTCGGCGCTCGAACGCAGGAGGCTTTGAAGCCGGTCGAAATCTTCCGGGGATATGACGTCGTCCAGATACTGCTGGAGCAGATCGATGTTGTCCTGGTTCATTTATCCGGGTGATTCCTGGGCCAGGGTACGCTCGACGCAACGGAGCAATTCCTGACGGATACGCGCGAGCATTTGATAGACAGAGCCTTCTGTGCGGCCAATCCGTCCGGCCAACGTCTTCATGGACATTTCTGGCGCATAGGCTGCGGTTACCAAAGCGCGCCGTTCGTTCGGTAGCTTGGCGACGCAACCGTCAAGGGCAGAGAGCTGGCGGTGGCGGTAGGGGATTTCAGCCACACCTTCTTCGCTGAGCCGCTCCAGGATGTCCTCATCCAGCACGAGCCGATCGCGTGCTTTGGTTCGCCGGAAACGAAGGATTTCGTAGCGGGCGATGAGGCAGGCCCAGCCTGCAAACTGCGAACGATTCTCCAGCCCGGAAAACTTGCGCCAGGCGACGAGGCTGACCCATTGCATGACTTCATCGACGTCATCGCGATTTGGCAGACTGGCGCGAATGAAGGCACGCAATTCCGGTTCGTGACGGGTGAAGAGCAGCAAAAACTCTTCGTGTGCGTCGCGCGGGACTGGGGGTTCGGGAGAGGAATCCATTCGAAAACGGCTTCTATCACTGCTTCACTCCCGCTGGCCCGCGATTTTAACGAATTATTTTTCAGCCAATTTGCGCTGCCGCAGCGAGGACGTCGTGGAATGGACATTCCCCAAGGCTGCCGAATAAAGGGTGCCGCGTTAGTTTTGCCTGGGTGAGAAACGGAGAGGTCAATCCGCATAGGAATCGGGCGACCCGGCGAGGTGTGCCGAGGGCATGCTCGTGCTGGGCTTTCAAGTCGGCGAGGGCGGCGTGATCCAGCTTCGGTGCACGGTTGCTTTGCGCGATGACGGCTGGGCGTTCTCCCGCGCAAGGTCCGCAGTGGCCGCAATCTTCCTCCAAGTCCTCTCCGAAGTAACGAAGCAGCCGGCGAACGAGACACCCGGAAGCGCCGGCAAGATCTATGACCTGGCGAATGCGGGAGAGATCGTTTCGCTCGCGCATATCGAAGCGACTTACAAGGTCTTGCTTCAAGTTTTCCGGATCGGTGGGGCGTGTCTTGATGCGATAGCCTTGACGGAGACCGCTTACTTTCAACGTAAGATCGCCTTTTTCCTCCAGATAGGCGAACGCCTTGACCAGCCGGTCCCGCGTCGTCTGGAGCCGACGTGCGGTGTCTTCGAGATCGATAGAGAACCATTTGGCCGCTTTTTTCGAAGAGGCGAAGACCTTGCGCAGAAAGCTCGCGCGCTCCTCATCGAAGTTGGCGAGGATCTCCTTGGAAGAGCGCTGCGGAACGAACTGATACTCGGAGTAGAACGGCGCGGTGGCTTCGATGACGTCAGCCAATTCGAGGTAAGTCATCAAGGTGCTGAGCACGAGCGGACGGATGTCGTGGTCGCGCGAGAGCTGATAGAAGGAAACGTCGAATTCCCCCTCATATTGAAGAATGGTATCGATGACGGCGGCGATGCTCTCCGGCTCCGGGGTATCGCCATAGGTAAAGTTTTGCAGGACGGTGATGTCGTCGCCGCAGGCAAGGATTTCACAACTTGAATCGTTTCCATCGCGCCCGGCCCGGCCGATTTCCTGCGAATAGTTTTCGAGGCTTTTCGGAAGATTGTAGTGATAGACGTAACGGATGTCCGACTTATCGATTCCCATGCCGAAGGCGATGGTCGCGACGACGATCGCGTCTCCGGCGTCCATGAACCAATCCTGAATGGCGTCCCGTTCCTGGGTTTCCAATCCAGCGTGATAAGGTCGCGCGGGAAATCCTTCCTGTTCGAGTGCGGTAGCCACTTCTTCCGCAGTCCGCTGCAGGGTGACATAGACGATCGTTGGTCCGTGGGAGTGTGTTTTCAGCCGCTGCAGGAGCAACTTCATTTGCTCGCTCCTTTGGCATGCGGTCACCCGCAGCGTGAGATTAGGACGATAGAAACCGGTGTGGACGAAAGCGTCGGGCTGGATGCTGAACTCACGGCAGATATCCTGCGCGACACTGGGCGTGGCGGTCGCAGTAAGGGCGAGCACCTGACGCAGACCGAGCTTTCGGGCTTCCCGGGCCAGTTTGAGATAGTCGGGCCGGAAGTTATGTCCCCACTCCGAGATGCAGTGCGCCTCGTCGATGACCATCTGCGCGATCTTCAGACGGCGGAGCTTGTGGACAAATCGTTCGTTGGAGAATCGCTCCGGAGCGACGTAGAGCAGCTTCAGGTGGCCGGACTGCAAGTCGGCGTCGATCTTGCGGACCTCCTCCAGCGCGATGCTTGAGTCGAGCCGGGCGGCTGGAACGTGATGTTCTCGCAGGAATTCCACCTGATCTTTCATCAGCGCGATGAGCGGCGAGATCACGATGGTGAGTCCTTCGAGATGCAGGGCGCTGAGTTGATAACACAGGCTTTTGCCGCTGCCGGTCGGAAAAACGGCCAGGGCGGAGTTTCCCGCGAGCAACTGCTGGATGACCGCCTCCTGGCCTTCGCGAAAATGCTCGAAGCCGAAGACGTCTCGTAGGGTTTCGTGGATGGATGCGCCGGGTGTGGTCATGAGGAAATCCGAGATAACGAGCCTGGAACCATAGCGGTAGCGCTGCCGATTTCACGGTTTTCCGATTCCACTCCGAGCGAAACAGGTCTCACGCGGAGGCACAGCGCGGAGGCGGAGAGGAAGTGAGGATGGCCCAATTGAAAAACTAACCCTGGCGAGGTTTGATGCGGTGCTTTGTCGCACGAGCTTAAGTCTATTTTGTGTATATATGACACGAATTGTGCAAATTCGACTGATAACTTGAGCAGAAGCTCCAATACCGGAGTGCCCCGTTTCGGCACACTCCGAGCCCATGAACTCTCCCCAGAGTCCGAATACGTATTGCCGTACTTATCCCAACTTGCCTTTGCGCGATCATGGGCTGGGACGAGCGATCTTTTCGCCGCCGATGAATTCCAACGGAAAGAAGCGGCCTCAAATGACCGGTTCGAAACTGGAGTGCTGATTCGCGTTCCTTTCGATCATGTCTCCCCAGACAAATCATCCGCGGCAGATAGCAGATTGCCAATCCGAGAAAGTGGCAACACATCGGAGGTGCCCGGTAAGGCTGGCGTGCTGGAGGGAACTGCTTCGTCAGCGCCGTGGTGAGGGCAGGTGGCATGCGGGGCAGTCCTTGCGAGGCTGCGTGATACGGATGGCTTGGGCTGGGATCGCAGCAGCCCTCCTCCTTTACGTGGCCGCACCAGCAGCGCACGCGGGTGGGGAAGATCCGCCGGAAGTCGCACTTGGTGGACGTCTTTTCCTGGAGACCCGGTTTGCCCAGTACTTTTTCGCGCACGCGAAAGATAGTGTGAATGCCCCTCTGGAACATGGGGACTCCGTCATGACATTAAGCCCAGGCGTCTCTGGTGCGATGCCCGGTCCATTTTCCAGCGAATCGATGAATTGCCGGGCGTGCCATCTCGTAAACGAGTTCCGCAATTCAGCCGGCATTCGCGCCTACTCGGATTTTGCCCGCCGTTCGCCGGTCCCCGTGCGTGAGGATGGGCAAACAGTGACTGCCCGTAACTCACCTCCACTAGTCAGTGCCGCCCGGAAGGTAAATAGCCAAGGGGTACTGCATCTCGATGGACAATTTGCGACGATGCTGGAGTTAGTCGAAACGACTTACACCGGTCGCAACTTTGGATGGATGCCGGAAGAGCACGACACCGCCATTCATCATTTCGCGAGAGTGATCCGCGAAGACGACGGCTCCGGAGCTTTGGCGCAAGACCGGTCGATGGGATACTCCTATCGCACCCTCTTCAGCAGTGCGGCGCCGGATATTTTCCGAAAGCTTCGCTTGCCTGAAGATTACCGGCTGGAAGTCCAGACCGCGACAGATGAGCAAATTTTCGAGCGGGCGTGTGGATTGGTGGTGGCCTATGTGGAATCGCTAAGGTTCCGCACAGACAAGCACTGCGAATTTTACGCCTCTCCCTACGATGCTTTTCTCAAGAAAAACGGACTCCCGCGCGGACCGAGGCCGGTTGCGCCGGGCCTGCTGGCCAAGGAGTCCGACCTCGCCTACAGCCGATATTTGCGGGTCGCACTCGAAGCGTTGAAGGCCCCGCAATGGGTCGATGGATCCGATGGGCATTTCTTTACCCATCATCAGGACTTCAAGTTCGGGCCGGATGAACTGGCCGGTCTCAAACTCTTTCTCTCGGAATCGACCGCGGATGCCTCCGGCCTGGCGCCAAATCACGTCGGTAACTGCATCGCCTGCCACGCGGCGCCGAGCTTCACCGATTTCGGGTTTCACAACACCGGCGTTGCCCAGGAGGAATACGACTGCCTCCACGAACACGGGGCATTTGCGAGGTTGGAGATTCCCAATCTAGAAGCGCGGGGCAAGGACTACGACGCAAACTTGCCGCCGACTCCCGCGCATCCGCGGGCATGCGGGAAATTCGCTGCCGTTCCGGACGCAAAGAGGCCGGGTCTGACGGATCTCGGGGTTTGGAATGTCCTGGGAAATCCGGATATGCCGAATCCGCAGCCGCGCCTTCGCCAATTGCTCTTTCGCACCGATGCGGAGAATTCCGATGTCGCGATACTGGATCGTGCCATCGCATGTTTCAAAACACCGAGCCTGAGGGACCTCGATCACGGCGCGCCGTACTTGCACAACGGGAGTAAGGACACTCTCGAAGATGTGCTGCAGTTCTATCGCGATTTCAGCGGCTTGGCGAGGAAGGGGCTCGTCCGCAATGCCGACCCCAGTCTCGCGAGGATTCATCTCGAACGTACCGATTTCACGGCTCTCGCTGCATTTCTCCACTCACTCAACGAAGACTATGATGACTAACTCCCCCAGTTCGTTAGCCTCACGCACTGCTCCGCCGGCACGTCCGGCGCATCCATCGTTCATTGCCCGATTCACACAACGGGTCGCGATCCTCTTCCTCATTTTTGCTGCCGTCGTTCCGGGATCCAAAGCGCTGGCTGCCGGGACCTGGACGAGCCTCACGAATACCGCCCCGTCCGGTGTGCAGAATATGCTGCTGCTCACGGACGGCAGTGTGATGGCGCACACCGGAGGCAATAACTGGTCGCGTCTCGTCCCGGACTCGACGGGCAGTTATGCCAACGGCACCTGGACCCGCCTCGCGCCGATGAATGACAGCCGCACTTATTTCGCCTGTGCGGTGCTCAAGGACGGACGTGTCTTCGTCGCAGGCGGTGAATACGGGAACGGCGGCAGTACGGCGGAGATGTACGACCCCAGGACGAACACCTGGACACGGCTCCCGGTGGAAGGGCAGGACTTCATCGATATGCCGGCGAACACGCTTCCGAATGGGAATCTCCTCGCATCGGGTACCTACTCGAGCGCGAGCCAGGGAACACCGATCCTGGATATCACGACGAATACCTGGATCACGGGGCCGCTCTCCGTGAATGGCATGGGGGAAGCGACCTGGTTGAAGCTCCCGGACGGGAGCATTCTAAGCGGTGAATGGGGGCCGGACACCGGCGCGGGAAAAGCGGAGCGCTATATTCCTTCGCTGAACCAATGGATCAGCGAGCCGCCGAGCTTCCCCCTTTCCAGTGGCGGAGAGACTGGTCCCGCTTTTCTTCTGCCCAATGGCAACGCCATCTTCATGGGATACAGCCAGACGGGGATTTATACCCCAAGCGGAAACAACAATCCCGGCACGTGGACGACCGGGCCGGTGGTTCCCAGCGGCTTAAACTGTGGCGATAGCAGCGGCGCGATGATGACGAACGGCATCCTGCTCTTTACCGCAAACCCTTATTACCTCAGCGGCCCGACATCGTATTTCGAGTACGACTATACCACGAATACATGCACGCAGATCACGGCGCCTCCGAATGATTACGGTGGCCCGGCGTTCAATAATAACATGCTCTGCCTTCCCGACGGGAAAATCATGGTGACGACCAGCACGAATCATCCTTCCGTTTACGCACCAGGCAGTGCCGCACTTGCCGCGGGCAAACCGGCGATCACCAGTATCGTGCGCAATAGTGATGGCACTTATACGCTCAATGGGACGTTGCTCAATGGCATCACCGAGGGCGCCTCCTATGGTGACGACCAGCAGATGGCTACGAACTATCCGGTCGTGCGTCTCGTGAGCAGCGGCGGCACAGTATACTATGCCCGCACTTACGGATGGAGCAGCACGGGGCTGATGACCGGCAGCACTCCCGAGAGCACGCAATTCACCCTGCCGGTTGGCATTCCTGCGGGCACGTATTCGGTAGTGGTCTCGGCAAACGGTAATCCTTCGGCTGGCTCCACCATCACCATCCCGGCGACAAGCGATGCTGCTCCGACGGTCGCGACGGCCGCAGCCGCTTCGCCGGCCACGGTGACTGGCTTGACGACCGTTCTCTCGATTCTCGGTGCGGATGACGGGGGCGAATCCAACCTGACTTATACGTGGAACGCCGTGGCTCCGTCGGGCGCCGCGCTTCCATCTTACTCAGCAAACGGCACGAATGCCGCGAAGAACACGACGGTGACCTTTACGCACGCCGGCGCTTACACGTTCACGGCGACCATTACCGATGCCTACGGTCTGTCTACCACGAGCAGCGTGTCCGTGACGGTAAATCAGACTCTGACGAGCGTGACCGTTACGCCCGCCTCTTCGAATCTGACCTCGGGACAGACACAGCAGCTTTCGGCCAAGGCGTACGATCAATTTGCCGTCGCAACGACCGCACAGCCCACCTTTACCTGGGCGATTGCAGCGGGAGGTGGCACGGTGAGCACTTCGGGGCTCTACACTTCGCCGTCGTCGGGTACGGCAGCCAGCATTACGGCCACGACCAGCGGAATCCAGGGGGCCGCAGCCGTGTATGTCGTCTCCTCGCCGTGGATCTCGGCCGATGTTGGCTCTGTGGGGATCGCGGGATCGGCTTACGATAGCGGGGGAGTCTTTACCGTGAATGGCGAAGGCAATGACATCTGGGGAACGGCGGATCAATTCCACTATGTCTACCGGACCATGGGAGGCGACGGGATGATGATTGCCCGGGTGGCTTCGCAGGAAAACACCGGTGGATGGGCGAAGGCGGGTGTGATGGTCCGAGCCTCGACGGCAGACGGAGACCAATTCGCCCTGATGATGATCAGCCCAGGCAACGGTACCGATCTTCAATATCGGACAACCTCGGGCGGATCCGCGGCGCACACCGGAAACAAGACCGGCCTTGTTGCGCCATATTATCTGAAGCTCGTGCGAAGCGGGAATACGCTGACGGGTTACCGCTCGGCCGATGGGGCTACCTGGACTTTGCAGGGCTCCACGACGATCGCAATGACCGGCCAGGTGCTCATTGGCCTCGCAGTCGATAGTGTCGATACGAGTCAGCTCAATACATCGACTTTCGATCACGTTTCGATGATGCTCGCGAGCAATGACGCGCTCGCGGTGAATCCCGGTGCCGCCGGGACGGTGAACGTTCTTTCCAACGATATCGGACCGAGCGGGGCGACTTTGACGGTCACCGCGGTGACCCAGGGAGCGAAGGGTGCTGTGGTCAACAATGGCAACGGGACAGTGACTTACACGGCGAATACCAGTGCGATCGGGATTGATTCCTTTACTTATACAGTGAGCGACGGTCTGGGCGATACCGCCACGGCGACCGTAAACGTGACGATCAACGGGCTGCAGGCGTACTATAAGATGGATGAAGGGAGCGGCACGACGACGGCGGACGCAACCGGAGATGGCTATACGGCAACGCTTTCGGGAACGACCTGGGGGTCCGGTATTGAGGGGACTGGGGGACTGGGATTTAACGGCTCGAGCGATTACGCAACGGTTCCGGCGCTGAATCTCAATAGCAACACCGTCACCGTCACGGCCTGGGTAAGCCGGAACGGCTCGCAGAACGGATGGAGCGGGATCGTCTTCAGTCGCGCGAATGGCACGACCTCCGGCCTGCACTTTGGGACGGCAAACGAGTTGCGCTATACGTGGAACAACTCGAGTTCGACGTATAACTGGAACTCGGGCCTGGTGGTGCCAAACGCGACGTGGACGTTCGTTGCACTCGTTGTTACGCCATCCAATGCGACGATTTATATGCAACCGCTGGGCGGAAGCATGACTTCGGCGACAAATACCGTTGCAAATTCGGTGTCAGGCTTTACCGGAGTGACTGACATTGGCCAGGATCCCGCGGGCGGGCGCTTCTTCAATGGCTCGCTGGATGAGGTGCGTATTTACAATACGTCGCTGAGTTCGACGGCCCTCACGGCGCTGGCGAATCCGCTGCCGACGGTCGTAGCGGCCGCCGCTTCTTCGGCCAATCCAGTGACTGGTACGACCACGACCTTGTCCGGGCTCGGTGCCAGCACGGTCTATAACGAATCGAGCCTCACCTATACCTGGGCGGCGACGAGCGTTCCGAGCGGCGCATCGGCTCCGAGTTTCTCTCCGAACGGGACGAATGCGGCGAAGAGTTCGACGGCGACATTCAATGGGGCTGGCGCTTACACGCTCCAGGTGACGATTGCTGATCCGGCGGGATCAACGGTCACGAGCAGTGTGAATGTCACAATCAATCAGACCCTGACGAGCGTAGCCTTGTCTCCGGCAAGTTCCTCGCTCAGTTCGCATGGCAGCCAGCAGTTTGTGGCAACGGCGAGGGACCAATTCGGAGCGGTTCTTGCGGCACAGCCTGGGTTCACGTGGAGCAACACTGGTGTCGGCTCTGTCAATAGCTCGGGCTTGTACAGTGCACCTTACGCATCCGGCACCGCCACGGTGAAAGCCACGACCGGCTCCGTAAACGGGACGGCTGGTGTGACGGTGATCAACACGGCGCCAACGGTCGCCACGGCGGCAAGCGCTTCACCCAGCACGGTGACCGGTACCACGAGCGCGCTCTCCGTGCTCGGCGCGGATTCCGATGGTGGAGGAGAGGCGAGTCTTACCTATACGTGGAGCGCAACGACTTTACCGAGCGGTGCGAGTGCGCCGACTTATAGTGCCAATGGGACAAACGCGGCGAAGAATACCACCGCTACCTTCAGCAAAGCTGGAAGTTACACGCTGGCCGTGACCATCACCGATGCTGGGGGGCTGTCGGCGGCGAGCAGCGTGAATGTGACCGTGAATCAGACCCTGAAATCGATCAGCGTGTCACCAGCAAATGGCAACGTTGGCTCTCACGGAACGCAACAGCTTACGGCGAGCGCTGTCGATCAGTTTGGCGCGGCGATGTCGCCGGCGATTTCCTGGAGCTGTTCCGGTTCCGGTTCGGTAAACAGCAGTGGCTTGTACACGGCCTCCTATGCCTCCGGGTCGGCGACGATCACGGCATCCAGCGGCGGCGTGAGCGGGACGAGTATCCTCTCGATCAATAATGCCTCGCCAACCGTGGCGACGGCGGCTGCCGCTTCGCCCGGAACGGTGACCGGAACGACGGCCGGCTTGTCCGTGCTTGGCGCAGATGGCGACGGTGGTGGTGAATCGAGTCTGACTTATCTCTGGGCGGCCACGGCTTTGCCATCTGGCGCAGCGGCTCCAACGTTCTCGGCGAATGGCACGAACGGTGCAAAGGCGACAACGGCGACCTTCGCTGCGGCGGGCACTTATACGTTCCTTGTGGCGATTACCGACGCGGGTGGACTCTCCACGACAAGCAGCGTGAACGTGACGGTCAATCAAACGCTGACCGGTGTGAAAGTTTCACCGGCCGCGACAAATCTCTCTTCGAGTCAGACGCTGCAATTGACGGGAACAGGCCTGGATCAATTTGGCGCCGCGCTCAGTGCGCAGCCTTCATTTACGTGGGCGGTAAGTGGTGGCACGGGAACGGTGAGTTCCACGGGCCTCTACACCGCTCCTGCCGTCGCGACCGTTGATACCGTGACTGCGACATCGGGGACCCTGCAAGGCAGCGCACAGATTTCCGTGGTGCCTGGTTTGGTCGATGATTGGAAATTCGACGATGGCACCGGAGCGACCGCCGCGGATTCGGGGCCAGGGGCACATCCTGGCACGATCAGTGGCGCGACTTGGGCCACGGGTCTTTTTGGAGGTGCGCTCTCCTTCAACGGCAGCAGCAGCACCGTGACCTTTGGCACCGGGCCATCGCTGAATGGGACCACCGATTTCACGGTTTCTGCCTGGGTGAAGACAACCGCGGTGACCACCGGCGTTATCCTCCAGCAGCGCGACTCGGCGGGTTACAATGGCGAGTATCAATTGTCCGTGAATAGCAGTGGCGCCGTCGTCTTCTGGATCTACGGGAACGGGGCCTATCAATTCTCGAGCAACATCACGACGACGATGAAAGTGAATGATGGGCAATGGCACCTGGTGACTGCGGTGCGCCAGGGGGCCGCGGGACAGATCTATATCGATGGAACGTCGGCCGCGAGCGCGACGGGTACGGTACGCAGCCTGGCGAATACCATTGCGGTCGCGGTGGGCGGAGATGTCCGTGATCACACGAACTATTTTAATGGTTCGATCGACTACGTGCGGATTTACAACGTGGCACTGAGTGCCGCACAGATTGGTGCGGCCATGGGCAATCAGGCGCCAACCGTAGCGACAGCCGCCGCAGCTTCGGCTAATCCTGTGACGGGTGGCAGTGTAAATCTTTCGGCGCTCGGGGCCGATGACGGTGGGGAGTCAGGCCTGACCTACACCTGGGCGGCGACTTCTGTACCAAGTGGGGTTTCCACGTCGGCGCTGTCTGCGAATGGCACAAATGCGGCGAAGAATACCACGGCGACCTTTAATGGAGCCGGAGGCTACACCTTCACGGTAACCATGACGGATGCGGGTGGCCTGTCTGCAACAAGCAGCGTTAGCCTGACAGTGGGTGGCGGTCTGCCGGCAGGATGGGCGGGTGCCGACGTTGGTTCGGTCGGAGTGCCGGGATGGTCGAGCGCTAATGGCGGCACTTATGCCGTGAATGGTTCCGGCGCAGACATCGGCGGAACGGCGGACGCGTTCCAATTCAGTTCCCAAACGCTCACGGGAGATGGCGAGATTCGGGCGCGGGTGACGTCACAGAGTAATACCAACGCCGCGGCGAAGGCCGGCGTGATGATGCGTGATGGCTCTCCTGCCGGTGCGGTCAATGCGCTCGTGGCTTTGACCCCAGGGAATGGGTTTGTCTTTCAGAGCCGATCTTCCGCAGGCGGGGCGACGACACAAGGTGGAACCACCTCATCGCAAAGCGCGCCGAATAACTGGGTGCGGCTCACCCGGAGCGGAACATTGGTCACCGCCTATGTCTCCGCGGATGGCTCAGCATGGACGCAGATTGGCACCACGACGCTAAGTATGTCGGGCAGCATCTCGGTGGGGCTTGCTGTAACCAGCGATAACAACTCAGTGAATGGCACGGCGACCTTTGACAATGTAAGTGTCACTCCGCTGCCCGCACCGTGGCAGACGCTGGATCTCGGCACGACCGGATTGCTGGGTAGTGCGGAATACTTCAATGGCGCTTATACGGTGAAGGGAGCGGGCACGGTCAGCGGTACAGCGGATAACTTCCGTTATCTCTACCAGACCCTTAGCGGTGACGGATCGATCGTGGCACGTGTCAGCAATCCGCAGAACACCGGTACCGGGGCCATCCTTGGAGTAATGATTCGCGATGGACTCGTCACGGGGTCGATGTACGCCGGCATGGCTGTCGACGGAACAGGGGCGTTCAAATGGCAGAGCCGCAACGCGACTGGCGGAAATACGACGGTGGTTAGTGGAGGAACAGGCGTCGCTCCAAATATCTGGGTGAAACTGGTGCGCAGCGGATCCACTCTGACGGGCTACCAGTCCGCGGATGGTGTGAACTGGACCCAGGTATCGACGCAAAGCATTGCGATGGGGACGAATATCTATCTGGGATTCGTCTGTGCGAGCGGAAGCACCTCCGCGCTCAATGCCACGGTCTTCGACAATGTGACGGTTGTGCCGTAAGATCCTGCATCCCCATGAATGGCATCGCCCTGCCGCCGAAGCGTTCGATGCGGATCGCTCTGCAAATGACGATCGCAACCGCCGCATTGAGTATCGGCGGCGTGTGGTGGTGGACGATACCTTCGCGCGATCACCATGATGTTGCCACGTTGCCGGTTGTCCGAAGGACTATGCATCCGCCGGCAATCTCTTCTCACGAGGTTGTGATGGTTGCACCAGTCGCGCCGCCTCAGACGGTCGGCGAGAAAATCGTATCGACGCGAGATTCGGCGATCCTGGAAGAAAAGACTGAATCGGCCTGGCAAACGCTGCTCGGTATGGTTCGCATCGGCCGGATTCCGATTCCGCCTCCTGCAGCTCACGAGCAACCGCTCGATCTCACCCGGCGGGATTCTGCGGCGTTGATCGTTCGTTACTGGTCTGGCCGGGATATCATGGCCGCCGCGGAGTGGTGTCTGGCGCTGCCGGAAGGAGCCATGAAATCGGCCTGTCTTCAGCAGGTCGCATTGATTCAGGCTGCCGAAAGCCTTTCAAGCGCGGCAGAGTGGGCGAAGAGCCTGCCTGCGGGATCGTCTAAAGATTCGGTTGTCGAAGCGCTTGGTTGGGAGAGCAGTTCCGGCGATCCCATGCTGGCACTCGATCTCGCCATCGACCTGCCGGAAGGTGGTGTGCGGGCGCGGTTGCTCACGCATGCGGCGGTGGTCTGGGCGGCGAGTGATCCGCAGGCCGCGGTGGATTGGGCGAGGCAGATCGCTGTGCCTGATCTATCCGCGCAGATATTGGAAGCGATCGCGACCGCATGGGCGGGGAGCGATCCAGCTTCTGCTGCTGCCGTGGTGGCATCTGATCTTCCGGCCGGTCCTGAGCAAACTCGTGCGTCCGCTGCGGTGATTCAGCGCTGGGCTCAGCAGGACCCTACCGCCGCAGCGGCCTGGGCGCAGGCTTTTCCGGCAGGGCCGGTCGGCGAGGCCGTGACGAGCAATCTCGTTGCGCAATGGGCTCAACGCGGTGCGGATGGTCCCTGGCAGTGGCTTTCTTCTCTGCCCCCCTCGGGAAATCGCGATGCCGGTTTTGCCGCGCTGGCCCGATCGCTGGCCGTCTCGAATCCGCAATTCGCCGCCCGCTGCTTTGCCCAGATCAGCGGCAATCCGCGCCGGTTTTGATCAACATAGTGGAAGCGGCGTCCCGCCGCTTGAGGGCGCTGATAACAGGACCGGCATGGATTTTGAGAGATAGTGCGCTGCCGAAATCCGTGCGCCATTTGTCCCCGCTTGACGCAGCTTTCCCACCACCCGACACAGGAGTGTCGCCGAAAGGGCATTGCCCCACGGGAGAGACTGTGTAAAAACCTCGGAGGGGAAAAATTGGCCTTCGTAAAATCGCGTATACGGCGTTTTGTTTGTCAGGGAGACATCGGACGGCGGTCTTTTTTTGCGATTTCAAGCGTCGCCGTGAGTTTTTACACAGTCTCGGGAGTGGGGTAACGAGGAAAAAACTACCAACTACCAACGCCAAACTCCCAATATTTAGCGAATGGCGGGATAGATCATTTCTTAGGTTGGAAACATCGAGTTACCTGTTTTCCCGGTATCTACGAATGTGCATTGACTCCCAGGATCAGCACTTCTATCAGCGAGTTCGATATGAACTCCCCGTCGCTTCGCCTCCCCCTCCTGGCCCTGATTGTTTCCTCCGCCACCGCGTTAGCTCAAACGCCCTCGCCTAAGATTCTGCTTTCGGAAGATTTTGAATCCACTGCAGTCGGTCAGATTCCGGAAGGCTTCACCAAATCCGGCGCGGTTGGTGTGGTCGATGACGTTGCACACAGCGGCAAAAAATCGCTCCGCATGGAACCAGCGCAAAAAGGCGCGCGAAAGATCACTTTGCAAGGCGCCAAAGTTACCGAATTGGGTGGCGAACATTGGGGTCGGCTCTACTACAAGGTAAAACTGCCTGCTCCTGCGCCGGTGATTCCGGAAGGCAAGACATCCGGTATTATTCATTCCACCCTGGTAAGTGGACAGGCAACGAGTCCTCTGGCCAATGATCCGATCGAAGTACGGATGCTTGGTACTCTGCTCAATTCGAACGGCTCCTTTAAGTATCTCTTCAACGTTCAACCGAGGAAGCGGCCGGAGTTTGGTGTCAGCGCCAAGACGCCGAGCCATTTCTTGGACCAGTGGACTTTGGTGGAGTGGCACGTAGATAACGCCACGCAGAGCTATCAGTTCTTCATCAATGGTGAAGAGATCAAGGAAATGGGATTCAAGAAGGGCGAAGGCCAATTTGCGGGAGCGGAGATTCCCGCCGTCTTTGAAAACCTCTCGTTTGGCTGGACGAACTATCAGCCCGCGGCCGGAGAAGGATTCACCGCCTGGATCGATGACCTCGCACTCGGCAAGGAGCGGATCGGGCCGACTGCCAAGTAGCGGATGCCGAAGGCAGGTTCATCATTTGCAAAGTTGCCATCGCCAGGAACGATCCTGGCGGTGGTGAGGCGCGATACTAAAACTGGCAACGGCTGTGAGCTATTTTGAAGACCTTTCTGCTTACCCTCGCCGGAGGTTGAAGTTTTGCTCCGATCCGCAGTTTGAGCTTTTGAATATCGGCTGGCTGAGCTCGGAACACGCATTTACAAAGGGTGCGGTTCCCGAAGGTCCTTGAGAAACTACTCATACACGTTCAGTATCCGGCTCTGCAGTCGTTAGGGCGGCATTTGTGCGATATTTGCCCGAAGCGTGAGCACCGTGCTGCGGTGCTCATTGAGGCCCGGCAAAAGATTACGCTTGGGAGCTGTGTGATATTCGTGTTTGGCGCGGAAAATGTGATATTTGCTGCGCCGGATCTGATCTATCATTATGTCAGGGATTGTGGGTATATGCCGCCGGCTAAGTTTATTGACGCTTTACTAGCTGGGCCAGTGCCGCCATCCCAAGAGTATATACGACTGCTGGAATTGCTGCAGCGCGAGATGTTGATCGGTCCCTTGATGGATATGAAATCAGGAACGACTCTTTGGGTTCCGGAGATATTCCGGAAAAAGTGAAAAGCTGGGTAGGGTCTATTCACATGCTCCCAGCTTTCTCCAAGCCCTCGCACTCAATGCCGCCGCGGCCACACCGAGGCCGGTAGCAAGACCCGTCCAGACTCCGAGAGCGCCCCGGCCGAGGCCGAGACCAAAGCCGGCGCCGCAAGGCAGGGCCACCACCCAATAGGCGATAAATGCTATCCAGGCCGGCACGCTGACATCATTGACACCGCGCAAGGCGCTGGCGGCGACGACCTGAATGCCATCGAAGAACTGGAAGATCCCGGCGATGATGAGTAACTGGCAGGCGATGTCGATGACGGCGTGATCCTGCACAAACTGCCCGGCGATGACCCGCCCTGCGATGAGAAAGGCGACCGTCGACAAAGTCATGAATCCCGAGGAATAAAGCCATCCACCGAGCAGGACCCGTCGCAGACGCGGGCGTTCACGGGCACCGATGACTTCACCGACGCGCACAGTCGTGGCCATGGCGATGCCAAGCGGAACCATGAAGGTCGTGGCGGCACAAGTGATCGCCACCTGGTGCGCGGCCAAGGGGATGGCGCCAAGCGTGCCGATCATGAGCGAGGATGCGGCGAAGGCGCTGACTTCCACGAGCATCTGCAGGCTCGCGGGGAATCCGATGGCCAGCAGATGAACAAATGCTTCGCGCCGCCAGGGCCGCAGCCAGCGTGGTGGAGTCCACGCCCGCACCCGGGAGGAGCGGGTGAGCCACTGAAACATGACAAATGCCGTGACGATCCGCGCGGCGAGCGTTCCGTATCCGGCGCCGACCAGTCCGAGCGCGGGAAAGCCCCAGTGCCCCCACATCCAGAGCCAGTTGAGGAAGATATTCAAGAGCACGCCACTGAGGACGATCCAGAATGGCCGCCACGGATGATTCAGTGCGTCGGCGTGGTTCTTCCAAGCCATGGAAAGAAGCGCCGGTACGATGGAAATGGCGCAGATGATGAGAAATGGCGGGACTTTCGCGACCACTTCTGCCGGTTGGTGCAGCAAGTGCAGATATGGCAGCGCGAGCACGATGCCGAGCACGACAAGCAATCCGTAACCCAACGCCAGCCATGTGCCGTGTCGCAGAGCCTCCTCGGCATCATCCGGCCGTTCCGCGCCGCGTGCCTGGGAGACCCGCACAGACACCGAAGTCAGAAGGCCGATACCGAGAACGAATGGGACGACAAGAATGGTATTGGCGAGCGTGGCTGCGCCGAGAGAAGCGACGCCGAGGCGGCCGGACATAACGGTATCCGCCACGCCCATGAGCATCTGGCTGAGCTGCCCGGAAATGAGCGGTATGGCAAGGAGGAGCGTGTCGCGGCATTCGCGGCCGAAAGAAGGCCACAACCGTGGTTCATCTTGCGCCGGAGCGCAGGCCGGATCTGAGTTGGGTAAAGGCAGTACGGGCATATGGAGCCTGGGGAAAGAGGCCTTGGCAGATGCCGGCAGCAGGGACAAAAAAACCCACCGCCGTCAGGACCGGGCCGGTGGGTTTGGAAGAGAGTCGCGCTGCTTTTCTAGAACGCGAACCAGGCACCCACCGTTTCCGCCGGATTCCCACCCGGGATGGCGGACATGAGGATGTTTCGTTCGCGCTTCATGGCGAACGAGTCGCATACCGAAATGATTTGTCAAACGGTATTCGGGTGTGGGTGCGGAGAGGGAACAGGTCTCACGCGGAGGCGCGGAAACGCGGAGCGGGAGAGAAGCAGCAGAGGCTTGTTGATATTCTCGATCCTTTCACTAACAAGATCACGCGATCTCACACAATTTGAGTCATCCTGTGGCAGAGGTTGAGGAAAACTCTGTAGATATGGCTCCATAGATTTCCGGCTTGTTTCTCGCGATCGTAAAACATATTCGCGAGGGTGTGCCGGATGAGTGGTGCGGGACTGCATGCAGGCGAAGATGTCTCGAACCGGTCCGGCATTGGAAAATCCTATCCCCATAACCCTCGTGCTCACGGTGCCACAATGGCGCCGGACTCAGTTCTTGCAGGAGATCACCCTATGGAAACGAAGCAATCCGCAGAATCCACCGCGAACCCGTCCAGCGGCGCGGTTAGCGATACGGTAATCGTCCGTGCCGCGATTCATCCCGGCATTGGCGTGGCACGTCTTGGCAATAGCACCGAGCCGGATGGCTATTATATCGGGCCGGAGGTTACGGACCCGCCACCTACCAAGGCTGGTGGAACGCGCGATGCCCGCGGCGCCATCAAGCGGCAGGCGGCGCGCTTCCGCATCTATGGTTACAATGCCGCCGGCGAGGTGGTGAAAGAAATTGATGCCGGCTGCGCGGAAATCCGTTGGACGGCGCATCTCGCCAATCGTAAGGCGCAGTGGTATCAATTTCAGGCGGCGCTCGATATTCCCGATGCGGTGTCGATGAGTGTGCCGCTGCGGAATGTCTCCGTAAAAGGAGCGGCGCGCGCCGGGCTGGCAATCGATCCCGGTTCCCGGACGATTAGTGGACGAAACACGCAAGGCCGATCTTATTCTTTCGATACCGGGAAATTCCAGGGCGTACCCGTCCCGTTGGGTGAACTTCGCACCGACGAGGCCGGCAGATTGCTTGTCCTTGGCGGGCATGGCCACTCGGGTTCGCCTGAAGGCAGACCCATCTATATCCCGGCAGATCCGAATAGCTTCAACAATGCCGACGGCTGGTATGACGACACCTCGGATGGCCCGGTCCACGCGGCGGTCAGTATCGGCGGTCGCGAGATCCCGGTCGATTCCGCGTGGGTTATCGTGGCGCCGCCGAACTATGCCCCCGATGTGATTGGCTGGCGGACGTTATATGATCTGCTCGTGGATACTTATACGACGTCCGGCTGGATGCCTTTCCCGGCGAAAGCTTCCTTTGTTCGCGATGTGTTCCCGGCTCTGCAGCGTCTTTCGAATCTGCAGTGGGTGAATAAAGGCTTTGCGACCCTCTTTGGGGCGGGTGGCCCGCTCAATTTCAGCGATCCCGATCTCCTGGCCAAACTCGCATTCCAGCCGCAACCCGGCGCCGCGGATCCGTATACGGAACTGCGCCAGGTGGTCTTCAATTCCTTCCGTCCGGCAGATAATACCACGAGCGATCCGCGTCCGTGGCCATGGATCTATGGCGATGCCTTCGGTTCTTTCTCCGCCACTTCACCGCTGAATAACCTGTCGATGTCGAGCGTGCGCACGCGGTTGCTTAAACTCTGGGTGGAAGGCGATTTCATCGCCGACTGGACTCCCGGCTACGAACCACCGCATGAGTTACAAGAAGTGCCGCTCGCTGAACAACCCGCAATGCTCGACCAGGCGGCGCTGCACTTCTGTCTCGCGGATGCCTTTCATCCTGGCTGCGAACTAACCTGGCCAATGCGCCACGCGACAATGTATCGCGCGCCATTCCGCATTCGTGAGCGTCCTCCAGGCGAACCTGAACCTAACTACGGCAGCCAGTTGAATCAACAAATCGCACTGGAGCCAGGCGGTCCGCTCTACGCACAGGGGTCTGGCGATCTGAGCCGCTGGATGGCACTGCCCTGGCAGGGCGATACCGCCTTCTGCCGCTCGGGCTACAATGCGGAGTATGATCCCTATCTGCCAACCTTCTGGCCAGCGCGCGTGCCGAATCAGGTGCTGACCGAGGAAGACTATGAAAGGGTGATGAATACGAGCCTGCCGAAGGAAGAGCGCATCGCCGCCTTCAACAATCGTTTGCAATGGCTGCGGCATCTTTCCGGCCCTGCACCGCAGCAGATGTTGCAAATGGTGGCGAGCTTTGGAGATATGGGAATCGTCGAGGCACAACCCGGGTTCAAAGACGATCCGGATTTTCCGCCAGTGTTATTCGTCGAGTCTCTGCCACAGGAAAAAGACGCCGCACTCTTAAAGGCTGCCGCGGCTGCTGCGACCGAGCCGAGGGTGAAAGAGGAAGAAGTCCCCGAGCACATTCGCCGCGCCGGCTGGGAAAGCGCGGAGCAGTTGGAGGAATTCCGCAGGATTATCGGACGGTAGATTCTTCGGACAAATACGAAGGGCACGAAGTCACTTGGGATTTCGTGCCTTTCGGTTGCTATGCCGTCATAACGTGTGTCTCAGACGCTTGTGGGATTTGAAATCAATAGGTCATCGTCAGCCGCATCCCGATGACGAGCGCATTTGGCGTGGCGGGATTGGCTCCCGGGTGGACGATGAATTGGATATCTGGTTGTAAAGTGAACGACTTTGAAAGCACCGCATTGTAAACCGCTTCAGTGACTAACTCGTAAGTTGGTGTTGGTTGGGCGGATAGTTCGTCACTCGTATTCGTATAACTGCAGGCAATACCAGCGGAGTCCTTCGGCTTGCGCCACAGCCCACCGGCGAAGTTCAATCCGCCGTCAAAATAGAGCGTGATGGGATTGCGACTGCTCGGCGCGGCTCCCCCCGCTCGAAAGAAGGCGGTGACGTCGTGGTCATTCCCAGGGCCCGAATTGGACACTTTCGTTTTTGCCGGCTTTTCGGAAAGCGTGCGTTCCACGCTTGCGTACCATCCGAAATGGTTCCCGTGAGAGAGTCCATCCGCAATCGTATTTGCATCGTGATCGGAATGATAGAATCCACCGATCGTGTAAGAAGTGGGATGATGCCCCGGTACTGAGCAGACGCTTTCGCCGATCACGAAAGCGCCGGCATCCGGATAGTTTGAGAAGCGGAGGCCCCGCTTGTTATTGATGTCCTCCATGCCTGTGTCGCCTCCAAAGAGACCGAGCCGGCAGGTGAGTGAGTCGTTTGGAGACAAGGCTAGTCGAATGCCTGGGGCGGAGAGAGGGAAAATCGGAGCATTTAAATTCAGGCTGACGATCGGCGGCATGCCGAAGCAGCTATTGAGGAAGATCGCATCACTGGTGCAGTTGAAGAATTCCGTGTCCGCGGCGAGCAGTCCGAGGCGTAGGGAAAAGGTCTCTCCGAATTTCTTCTCGAACCATAGCTCATTGAAGCGAATCGTATCATAAGCGTCGATGCTGCTGATCCCATTCAGATCGTGAACATAGCGACCGCTGATGCTTGGCCCATGGGACCAATATGCGCTTGCGGAGATGGTGGAACCCTTCAGATCGCTCAACTTCAGCAACTCACCGAGATCGAGTTGGGCGCTCAACGTGAGAAGCCCGTCCGCGGCCGCACCACGGCGATACCCGCCGGAAACATCCCCGAACACCTCTATGCTGTAATTTACATGCAGCTCGACGCCTTTGGCCGGCGTCTGGAGCGGTTTGAGCGCGGATCCGAGTTTGTCGAGGCTCGAAAGCGAAGAGAAGAGAGAGGGCTTGCCTATGGTGCGCGAGTCCACCGGGTCCTGCGCGGCTAGACCGAGCGGGACCATCAGCGTCAGGATAAGCAGGCAACTCCTTCGCGCGATCATTGCAGGAGGTGCAATCTTCGCAAAAGGAGGGATACTCAAGCCGAATCGGGAGAAGCCCGATAATGAGACGAAGTCTCAGTTAAACTAGTGGTGAAGTGCCTTTCGCGCCTCCAGCTATAGATGAAAGTCGGCAGTCCAATATGGCCCGATTGCTGTGTTGATTCGGTGCCGTAGCGGAAGCGGCGTCCCGCCGCTTGTTTGCGCGGATTGCAGGACCAGCACAGATCCTCCAATCCTCGCTTAATCAAACCAGGTCAACAACGCATCCATCGCCTCCCGCACACTCACGCCAAACGTGATGAGGCCCTCCCGATGTCCAGCCATGGCAATGATGCGCCTTTCCGCGACATCTGTTTCCCGGAAGAGCCGTCCGATTTCCGCGGCCATTTCCGGCGTGCCATATTCCACCTCGGCTGCGGTGGTCGGAACATTGCCAAGCAATTGATTCCACAAGCCGAGATGATGCACATGAAGAACGGTACACGCTTCCGCAAGCGCCACATAGACAGCGGCGTGAGTCATCGATTCGGATGAGGCCTGTATGGAGCCTTCGCACTTCACCCAGTTTCGCGTCATATCGAACTCGGTCACGTGTGCATAGTGATGGAGATCGAGCGTGTGAATCTCTCCGGTTGCAGAGCCACTAATGTAAAAGCGCTGGGTCGCACCTTCGCGCACGCTCACATTTCCATAGCCAATGCCATCTGGATAGACGCCGACGAGTCCCAATTCATGAAGGTGTGTGCGGCATTGATTCAATTCCGCAAAGTAGTCAAACGGCGCCAGCGGACGATCGATCCGCTCGCAACGATATTTGACGTATCCCTCGTTGTTCACGAGGCGTGTTCCGGAAAGAGTGAGAGGATGCTGCTCTCCTCGGCTCGGCAGATTCCGCGTTCGGTAATAAGACCCGTTACGAGGCGGTGCGGCGTGACATCGAAACCATAGTTGGCGACGGGACTATTCTCCGGTGTCACTCGCACTTCGACATGCGAGCCGTTATGCCAGCCGTCCGCGTGACTGACTTCCTCGGAGCCGCGTTCTTCGATCGGGATCTCGCGCAAGCCATCGCGCATCTGCCAATCGAAAGACGAGGAAGGCAGCGCGACATAGAAGGGGATCTCATTGTCCCGCGCGGCGAGCGCTTTGAGGTAAGTGCCGATCTTATTTGCGACATCGCCGGTGCGTGTCGTGCGGTCGGTTCCGACGATGACGAGATCGACCATGCCATGTTGCATGAGGTGGCCGCCAGTATTGTCCGCAACGACCGTGTGGGGCACGCCGTGTTTGCCGAGTTCCCATGCGGTGAGTTTGGAGCCCTGGCTGCGCGGCCGCGTTTCATCGACCCAGACGTGGACCGCGATCCCTTCATCATGCGCGGTATAAATCGGAGCAGTTGCCGAACCGTGATCAACAAAGGCCAGCCAGCCAGCGTTGCAGTGGGTAAGGATATTCACCGGGGCGCCGTTCTTGCGCCGGCTGATTTCGCGAATCAACTCGACCCCATGCGTGCCGATGGCCCGGCATGCGGCGGCATCTTCGTCGGCGATGCGTTGCGCGGTTTCCCGCGCGAGGGCGATCTTTTCCGCGGTGGTGAAACCGGCCTGCATGGCCGTGATCTGCCGGTCGACCGCCCAGGCAAGATTCACCGCGGTGGGCCGGGTGGCTTGCAGCGCTTTCCCGGCTTCGCCGAGCGCGGCATCGAAATCTTTCCGATCTGTCGACTCCAGAGCGGCGAGGTACATTCCAAAACCTGCCGTTGCACCGATGAGGCCCGCCCCACGCACGTGCATTTCGCGAATGGCGACGGCGGCCTGTGCACACGTGGCAAGATCTTCGACGATAAAACGGTGCGGCAGATGGCGCTGGTCGATGATCTGGATCACGCGTTCGTCGCCGTCTTTGAGCCAGATCGTTCGAAAATGTGTGCCGTCGACATTCATGTGGGAAGAGGATCTCTCGGATTTTCGCAACTCTCCGTCAAGAATTGGGGCCGGTCTGAATCGGCTCGAAAAAATCCCAACACGTACTTTTGTGGCACGCCCTCTGCTTTAATAGATCCCGTTCGGGCGGTTGGCGCCGTCCGGCCACATGCGATAATAACACCGCCCGCTTCGGAAACCACAACCGGAGCGGGCATTTTCGCTTTTACGGCGAGGCGTGGAGAGCTGGTACCGTGCGACCTGGGGCTGAGAGCTGCACGTCACTGGATAGAATGGACGGAAAGGACAAGGTGGACACGATGGACGGGCCGAACGATGTGGCCCCACTGCTCCGCAGATTCTCTCATTGCTGAAAGCGCACTCTCGCAAATCTGCGGAGTGAGGTGGGCTTCCAGGATGAGAGATGGCCGCTTTTCGGGCATGCGAAAAAATTTCGGCCCCGGTCGATTTTGCACCGCCTCATTCGATTTACAGGTGAAACATCTCTCCCATGAAATACATCATGCTCATCTATCACCCCGACGGCGTACTTCCTCCGGACGTCATGCAGCAGCTTCACCGCGATTGCACCACCTGGCACGACGAACTGGTTCGCAGTGGAATCAGTGTGGGGGCTTTCGGGCTTCAGCCGGTCTCCACATCCACGACTCTGCGGAAAGCCGAAGGCAAAACGGTCATCATGGACGGCCCATTTGCCGAAACGAAAGAGATCCTTGGCGGCTTCGAGATCCTTGAGTGCAAGGATTTGGACGAAGCGATCGCGGTTTCCGAACGCTTTCCCGGGCTCCTGCTGGGCGCCTCGGTGGAGATCCGGGCGACCGTGCCCGGAAATAAATGCGGGGCGGGCTCATAATCGCACAGAGGGGCGGGCGCTCTGTTGGTGACGGGTAAATTATCGGGCGGCTTGCGGAGTCCGAAACGTGAGCCGATCCGAAAGAAACAGATATGCCTCTCACCACACTCGATAGCGTCACCGCCCTGGTCGTGATTGATCTGCAAAAGGGCACGGTCGGTCTGCAGACCGTGCACCCGATTGCAGAAGTCGTGAAGCATGCAGCGGAACTCGCCGCGGCGTTTCGCGGGCACGGCTTGCCCGTCGTGCTCGTCAATGTCGCCGGCGCGGCGCCTGGCCGGGTGGAGCAGGCTCGCGGAGGTGCGCGTCCGGCTGATTGGACGGAACTCGTGCCCGAGCTAAACCGGCAGCCGGCTGATCACACGGTGACCAAGTGGACGTGGGGAGCATTTGTGAATACCGATCTCGAGCCGCTCTTGAGAAAGCTCGAGGTGACCCAGGTGGTGATCGCCGGCGTCGCCACGAGTATCGGTGTCGAATCGACTGCCCGTCAGGCGTACGAACTTGGATTCAACGTCACGCTCGCGGTCGACGCCATGACGGACCTCAACCCCGATGCTCACACAAACAGCGTGACCCGGATCTTTCCGAGGCTCGGTGAAACCGGCACGACGTCGGAGATTATCGCGCTCCTCGACCGCACTCGCAAAGGCGGGGAGTAAGTGGCTGCGGATCGCTTTATGGAGTCTTCGATTTCACGAGATGCCTGTCCGCGAAATCCATGTACCGGTTCCAATCATACAGAGTGAGGTCGTGAATGCCCGTGCGGAGATGATAGCCGATAGAGCCATCCTGAAGCGGTGAATCGGCCTCCGGCATGGTGGTCGAGGAGATGCCCGTGAGGCCGAAGAGCTGATAGACCGGCGAAGCGTGAACGGCGGCGAGGAATTCGTTTTTCGGATAGGACCAATCGTCCTTCGAAGCGCTGGCGATATAGAGCAGGCGAGGCGCGACGAGAGCGGCGAGCATGTGTTGATCGACGGGCAGTGCATCTTCGCGATCCGCGTACGCTTTGTAGTTCTCACAGAACCAGTGAGGAAACCCCTTGTTGATCTCGCGAATGTGTTCTCCCTGTTTTCCACGCGCGATGGCCGCGCCGGTGCTGCCGGAGTCATTGCTCACGACCAGGGCGAACCGTTCATCCTGTGCGCCTGCCCAGAGCGCGGTCTTGCCGCCACGTGAGTGACCCACGACGGCGACCTGCTTCGGATCGATGCCAGGGTCCGTCTCGAGATAATCCATCACCCGGCTCGCACCCCAGGCCCACGCGCCGATTGCGCCCCAGGCATCCGGGGGACGCGGTGTTTTGTCGTAGATCGCGAAGACGCCGCTTTTGAATCCATCGAACCTATCCGCGACCACGTCGCCATTGAAGAACGCGGCGGCTGCAAATCCCCGAGCGACTATCTCTTCCGCGGGCCAGAAGGGGCTCTTCTTTTCCCGTGTGGGATCGATATTCGACTGTGGCCGATTGCAGATGAGCAGGAAACAAGGCGCCCGCTTCACTCCATTCGGGATGAAGAGCACCAAGTGAATGGCGCCTTCCCCGCCCGGACCGGAAAAGCTGATTTTCGCCTGCTTGCGCGTAGCTTTGCCGTCCATGGAATCCGGCGTGGATTCGGTGACTTCGAACTTCAACTGGTCCGGCCGCCCGATTGGCGCGCGACCATAGACGTGCTTCCGGAATAACTCGAGGATCTCCGCCCGCCGCGACTGCTGCCAGTCCTGTTGCGTGGTGACCCTTCTGCCGTCCTGGAAAATGAGGGGATCGGGAAGTTGCAGCGAATCTTCCGCACGTGCCGGCGTGAGCAGGCAGAGAAACGGGAGAAGGAGTGCGATGGCGAGGGGAGTGCGGGGAGACATGAAGAGGATCGGGAATATGGCAGCGGCTTTTCGATGCTGTCCATTGTCGAGAATCCTCGAAGCGTGGCGTTTGTTGGGTGGATGGGTTCGAACCGCCGCCCGGAGCCTTTTACTAAACGCAAAGCGGCCTACCGCGTCACAATATCGTCCGCTGTCCCCAGGATCTTGTCCGGGCCTGCCGAACGGATCTCCATCACATCCTGGCTGATCTGGTGAAAGAAGTACGGCGTCTGCCAGCGATCCACGAGTTCGCCGTTGCCATTGAGAGACACGCCTTCCGGCGGGCCAAGCGCGGCCTGGCGATCATTGCCGCCCATAACGGTCTTCATGATCTCGGCGTTTGTTCCGACCGGGTTCTGACCCATGAGGGTGTGATAGTCGTGAATCATGCGGCGAACGAGCCGCACTTCCATTTGCGCGTCGGCTGTGTCGTTTGGCGCAAATGGACGCTCGTTTGCAATTATCGGCGCATTCTCGGCGACAGGTATCGTGGCTGACGCTTCCGTAACCGGCTCTGGTGCTTGAGCGCTTTGGGAGTTCGCGGCGGTGGCAATCTCCGGGGCGCTCTTTTCCGCCTGCGGCTCCGGCGCGGGCGCGACGTCATTGATGGTTGCACTGCTCCAGGACGCAAATGGCTTTTGCGTGGCGCCTGCCAGCTCCGGAGCCGTCCAGTACTTGGCGCAAAGCCAGAGCACTCCAACCACAATTAATCCAAGGGCGAGATATCGCTGACGGCGTTTCATGTCGTGGCCATAAAACCCAGATCCGGCGTATTGAACCGCCCGAGATTGGGGAAGACGTAATTTATATTCGTACTGTCGACGCCAAACCATTTGGCGATCGTTGCGGCGAATTCATCCACCGAAGTCGTCGGAATCCAGCGACCGGTGCTTGTATCATCCGGACCGCCGACCACGAGGGCGGGGAATTTGCCGTAAGTCTGTTGTCCATTGACGCCGCCGCCCATAACGAGGTGATGGCTGCCCCAGCCGTGATCGGTGCCGACGCTATTGCCGGCGAAGGTCCGGCCGAAATCGCTGGCCGTAAATGCGGTCACGCGCTTGTAGAAATCCGGGTCGCTATACTGGGTGCCAATTTGGTTCATGGCGTTCTCAAACGCCCCGAGCCCCTGACTTAGTTCCGCCAGCAAACTGGCCTGCGAACCAATGACCACATTTGCGTTATTCACCGTCGACGAGCCGGCGTTGTTCGTCTGGTTGTAGTGCGTGTCGTAACCGTAGACCTGGAGGAAAAAGATCTGCCGCTTCATCCCGAGCCCCACCGGGGTCGCGCTCGCCGAGCGGTAGCCGGCTTCGATGATTTTCGCCACCATCTTCAGCTGCGAGAGCAAACCGGAACCGAAGGTGCCGCCATTGTTTGGAACGACTACCTTCGAAGGAAACGCGTTCCAGTAAGTCGACATCGGGCTGCTCGCCAGTGCGGTGGAGAGTCCTGCCCCCGTGGAGAGCGCGTGCTCCAGTGCCGTTGAATAGTTCGAGACGAGCATGTTTTGATGCGCGTCATCGATTCCCAGGATTGAATTCAACGCCGCCTGGCTGGCTGTCCGGGCGGAACCCGGCAGGAGCGAGTTATTCAAAGAAACGACGCCACCGGTTGAGACGCCATACTGCTGGACGACTCCGCCTACTTCGAAGGTATTGGCGCCCGCCACCGAGATACAGAGGGAGAGCACGTCGTTACTCCCATTCTTCGGATTGTAAGTGTGGAGCAAATCGGCGCAACGGCCGCCCCAACCGGTCAGCGGCGGCTGATCGGGAATGGATGTTTGCCATTGGATCTGCTGATCCGCGTGCGAGAAGAGCTGGGGAGGAACGGCGACGGACCTGGAATTATACTGTGCCTTGGTGATCGGATAGACGAGCGTGCCGACGTTGAAGACGGTGGCGAGTTTCCCGCTGTTGAAGAGGGTCTGTAGTTCCGGGCAGGCTGGATGAAAACCGTAATTGTGGCCATCGCTGGTCAGCGAATTAAGGGCGAGCGCCGTTGCGCCGCTGCCATCCGTATTGGGAAGAGCCAGTGCGGGCGTGCGAATCGTCGCATAGTTCGCATACTCCGCGGGAATCGTTGGGATGATAAGGTTATTGGCATCATTTCCGCCGTTGAGAAAGATGCAGACCAGCGCCTTGTAGTCCGTAATCGAGGGCGAGTTCTGCGCGATTGCGGAATTGATCAGCCGCAGGTCGCGGATCGTATTGGTGAGTGCGCTGGTTCCGACCGCGGCGCAGAGCGCCTGGCGGATGAAAGAGCGCCGTGTTGGGAGGTTTTTGAAGGAGCTTTTGGATCCCATATAGAAGAGGAGGGCTGACGGCGAGAGATCAGAAGTGAACCGCGTATTCCGGCGAGATGAGGATCATCTGCACGATGGCGCGCACGCGATCCCTGGTGTTATTGGTGCTGGTCGAAGGGAAGTTCGGATTGGTCTTGTTCCCGACGGTCGTCGAGCCGGTCACGTAGTTAATGATCGTCGTCTTCGTCTGCGGCGTGAGCACTCCGCCAGTCAGGACATCGCCCAATTTGTTCACCAGCGCTGTCACACCCGCTACGTCGTTCACTTCGTACGGCGCCTTCATGTACGGATAGAGATCGATCAGGATAGTATTGGACCCAAAGGCGCTGAGGCCGTTGGTATTTCCGGAACCGAGGATGAGCCGGCTCACCGTATTGGTCAGCGTGACGATATTTGAGTCGGTCGTCAGCTGGAACTCGGGGGTCGTGACGTCGTTTTGTGCCAGTGTTCCCGGGTATTGGTAGTCGGGGGAGAAGAAGTTGAAGACTGTGGTCGAGTTCTGCGGAGTCTGCTGGAGTGAGCTGGTGGTGTTGCCGATGTTATAATTACCGCCGGGGATGCGCACCAAGCCGCTGCGGGAAACCGGCGGGGCGACGAGTGGGTAAATGGTGATGCCTCCGTTGGACTCGCTCGTCAGCGTGGTCGTCGTCACCGTGAAGTGACGCTCGTCGATGACTGAAGCGACAACGAATTCTCCGTTCGAGATCTGAGTTGATTCTCCATTGGGAATCACGAGGTAGAGATGATTCCCGACGCGGACATTGGCATCCGATCCGGCGACGATTTCGAAGGTCGTTACTGCCGATGACCCGCTATTTGTGATGTTGTAGTAGCTGTTGGCCGCAACCGGAACGAAGACCGATCCGGACCGCGCGGCGGAAGGTGTATCCGACGTCGTGATCGTGAAATGAGAGCCGTCGGTTTGGCTCGCCACCGTGTAAATTCCATCGGCGGGGCCAGTGCCCTGGAAGTCGAGATAAACGCGTGCGCTAGCCGGCGCTGCGGCGCCGCTATTGGTCGTGACCGTAAGCGAATTGGATCCGGCTGCCTGAGTGTACGTGTAGTTACCGAGCGAACCCGCATTCACGCAGAAGGTCGTGGCGGTGGGGGCCGGATTACTGAGCACGGTGTAGTTCTGGGTGGTCGGATTATTCCATGGCGCCAGTTTGCCCGCGCGGTTCTGTGTGAAGTCGAGCGTGACCGAATCGTTCGCGCTTAGGCTGTGCGGCGTCTTGGTCGTGATCGTCATCACCTGCGTGCCGGTCTGTTTGTAAGTGCCTGCCACCGGTGTGTAGAGGAAGGTTCTGGCCGGTCCGGTGATCCGGAGCAGGGGTTCACGCTGTTTTCCGTTCGCGGTTGCCGCCTTGGCCAGGGCGGCGCTACGCGCTTCGCTATCCAGCAGGATCGCCTGGACGACCGCTTTCAGATTGCCGCGGGTGTGTGCGGCCGTTCCATCATCTTCAAATTTCGCTGCTACACGACCGAGATAGGCCGGACTAGGATTACTTTCGACCAACCGCTGAATGAGCTGCCGGCAGATGAAGGGGCCGACATTTGGATGGTAGAAGATGTTATCGAGGGCCTTTTCCAAGTCATTCGAACAGTACGTGTCGAACGCCGCATTGGCGGGATCGGCCTGTGAACCCGCAACCGGCGCCGTTCCTTCGCTAAATCCGGTTGCCGCCGGCAGCACGACGTGACCGAGCACGGTCTTCGCGCCGAGTTCGTGACGGCTCGGAACGAGAGTCATGGGATTCACCCAATCCTGCGGTGGGAAAAAGCCTGTGGGGAGCCGCCCGTTGGTCTGCGAAGCTTGATGGAAGTTCCAGCCGGTAAAGACCCGCGCCATGCCATTCGTGATCGTACCCTGGTCGTAAGTCGGAATGAGATTGCCATCCGAATCGAGCGCGGCCGAACCATCGAGCCAGATTCGGTTCAGGCCGACCGAGAAGAGCTGCATGATTTCCCGGCCGTAGTTTTCGCTCGGATGCGGCCCCGAGGCGAGGTTGCCCTTTCCGCTGCCGAGCATATTCAGGTAATCACCCATGGCGGGGCTCAGCGTAACCGATTTCAGGAGATCCCGAAAATTGCCGAAGGCGTGATCCAGCAGCACATCGTAGAAGGCGGCGAGGCCATCGGCGTGATTGCCCAGATCGGTGTTCTCATCCGAAACTACCATGATCTCGCTGAAGGCGAAGGCCACCCGTTGGCGAAGCTGATCCGGAGCATTCACCGAATTGTACCACCAGCCATTTTGCGAGATGTTACTCGGGAAGGGATCGTTCGGATCCAGGTTTTGATTGGTTTGGACGTAGGTCTGCAGGTGCGTCGTCGGGAGGGTGAATTGGTGGGTCAGCCAGCCCGCATATCCGTGGGCCTTCACATACGCGATGTCAGCGGGAGCGGCGCCGAAGGCTGCCTGATTGAGGAACCGCGCGGCACCGGCGTCGGTCTTGTTGTCGTTCGTATATCCCGGATCCGTCACCGCCGCGGGAGGCTGTTGCGAGCCGTGCACCAGCCGCAGGTTTCCATCGAGTTCTCCTGCCTGATGATTCACCGTGCCGATGGTCAGCGCGGCCAGGCCTTGCTGGATATCGGAGACGGCTTGATCCGCCGAAAGCCCGCTCGTGCTGGTGATGTTCCAGATGTAACCGCCATCGGGTAGTTTCAGGTCGGGCCGGAAGCGATCGACCACATCCAGGTCGAAGAGGATCGTATCCTGGCCGCTGGCATTAGGTCCGTGGATGTTATGTGAGGTCAGGGACGAGGACAGGCCGCTGTAAGTGTAGTGGATGATCGCCTGGGTATGCGCGGCGTTCAGGTGCAGATTCGCTGAACCCGCCGCGTCGCTGGCGACGCCGGCGGGAGGAGAGAGGTCGGTGGCGTAGATCGTGCCGGTGAGCGCCCCTGCCGCGGAATAGACATAGGCGCTGAGCAGATACGCCGGTACTACGGCATTCGGGGCTCCGTTGGGAATCACCGGCGTGGTGGCGGCTCCCGTCGGATCGATCATATAGGCAACCGCAAGATTATCTTTGCCAGCCGGCCCGGTATTGTGGATCACCTCATAGTAGTAAGCGTTGCCCGCCGTAAGTGAGAGCCAGCCGCTTTGCTGGTGCGGTTGCGCGGCGCCGACCGACCACTTTTCCACGCCGGTGCCGGGCGCTTTTATCCAGGCGCGCCGGATCTTGGCCGCTGGCTCGATACTATCCGAGATCCAGAGTTCCGCCGTATTGCTTGCCGCCAGCCAGAAGAAGTAATTGCCCGTCACTGGCGCCGTGAAGTAACCGCGGAGGCGTTCGCCCGTATTCACTGGATACGATGTATTGTCTTCCAGTGTGGTCAGCTTGGTATCGATCGTCGTCGGGGTAGTGCCGAGCGGAATATTGGTGATCGCCGGACCGCGCACCCCGGTTTTCCAAAGCTCACGCGTCACGCCGCTTCCGGCGGCAAAGATCTGGATATCCAGGTATCCTTCGCCCGTGCCGGCATTATTCGTCGCTACCACCACGACCGGATAATCTCCCGGCACCGTCGGCGTCCCGCTGATGATCCCGCTCGCGCCATCCAATGTGAGGCCGGGAGGAAGCGACAGGCTGCCCGGAGTGAGCGCGAAGGTTGGAGTGCCGCCGCCTGCGGAAGTCGCAGCCACGGTGAAACTGAAGGGCTGATTGACAAATCCCGGAGCATAAGACGGACTCGTGATGGTTGGCTTCGAGGCGACCGTCGAAGGAAAGAGCCGGGTCGATGGAATGATCTGCTTTGTCTGGCTGTTGCTATACCAGGAAAGATGCGCCTCGTCGCCGCCTCCGCCCTGGAAGTAATCCATGCGAACATCGTAGAGCACACCGGCTTGCAGCGCGATGCCGCCGATCTTATCCGTGGCGCCTTGAGTCACCCAGTTATCGACGAGTAACTGCCCGTTGACCCACAGTTTCACGCCGTCGTCTGTGCGGGTATCGAAGTAGTACGTCTCCGAATACTGCGGAAGCACTTTGCCCGTCCAGCTGACGACGAAATTCGTCGGGTGGACGACCGATCCGGCCCCTGCGTCGGGTGCGGCGCCGTTCCATTTGAAATCGACCACCGGATCGAGACGCGTCAGCGTCGGCGTGCCACTGAAGAGCGAAGCGCTGTAACCGTTCGAAAGGGCGTTGCTCGTCGAGTTGTAATACGCGCCCGTCAAACCGGTTCCAGTGGGACTTCCCGAGGGATTGATGACCACGCTGCCGCGATTGGTTGCCCCGATCGAATAACCGGCGCCGGGCTGGGCCGTGACCGTGACAGAAACACTATTGAGACGGCTCGCATTTGCGAGAGGCGTGACCGCCAGGCTCGTGGAAGCGACTTTGGCCGGAATCGTGACCGATGCAGGAAGAGCCGTATAGTCCGTGCCGGCGGTGGCCGAACCGGTAATCACAAGTGGGACCGTGATCGCGTTGAAATGCAGATTCCCGCCGCGAGTGATGACGACCGTGCCAACATCTGTCGCGGCGCCGCTCGCAGGTTGCGTGGCGGTCGGTTTCATTACCACAACCGTCACGATATTTTCGGTTAAAAAGTCTGCCGTCAGCGCCGTATGATCGTCCGTCGTGGCGCCATTCGTATGCGCATTGTTCGGATCGTAGCCGATGGCAATTTCCGCCCAATCACTCACCCCATCCCCGTCGGAATCGGCATCTTGTACCAGGATCCGATAAAATACGCTTGGCCCGGTTACCGCCGTGCTCAGTGTCTGCGTCGACGTGGTTGTATTACCGATCACCGTGGCCGGCGGACTTACCGCCGTCCAGCTATTCGGATCGGAAACCGTTGTTGTCGACTGCATGACATACAGCTTGCCGGGAACGGTTTGGAACGTAAGTGATGCGACTCCGTTATTGATCGTCGGCGCCGGAGTCGAAAAGGTCGAATTAGGATCGAACGGATTCGTTCCCGCGGCGAGTTCCGCGCCATTGGAAAGCCCATCATGATCGTCATCCGCCGCGAGCCAGACGGGGTCATTGAGCTGGGCATCGGTTACGCCATAAAACATCTTCCACACTTCCTGATTGATGGTCGTATCGATCGGCGTCGAAGCCCAGGCTGTCGAGCGACAGGCCCAAGAGAGAGAACAACATAGGACGAAACGAAATGCCCGGGCGACGGCACTTTTGCGTGGATTTAGGAGTCGAGGCATGGCACAACGATGGTTTGAACAGGGAACCGGCAAGCGTTGTGCATAAAGCAGAAAACGGTCCAAGGTGCCGGCGGCTTGGAAAGGGCGAATTGCCCGGTGGTTTGATGGCGTTATGATTCGCTAATCTGGCGGGGCTATGGATCGGTTCTTGCGGGCCGAAGAATTACGCTGAGCTGCTGAAGGATTCGACGTGAATAGCTTGCTGAAGAGAGTTGGGAAAAGATTCAGATTCCAAGCCTCAATCTATGGCGTAAATTATGACAATGAAGGGGTGATAAGTCACGCTCGACGAATAAGTGGCGAATCGTCGTAGCAAATGTTGATGTAACTGAGTATCACTTATAAGAGTTGAAACTCTGAATCCGCGAGCGATTTGGGTAGGGATGGCCGAGGAGGAGGAAGGGACAAGTGGGGGTTGGTGGATGGGCGAGAACGTCCCAGCCGTCCGACTACGGTGGAGTGCGGCATGGACGTGGATGACCTGAAAGCCCGCGCGCTGGCGCTCTTTTTTCGATGATGTGCCCAACGATTGATCGCGTCTATCCTGTACCCCAGGCGCTCCGAGCATGGTTTCTTATTTATCCGCACCGAAATTCATTCCACCGTGGTCGGACCGTTGGGGACGTTCTCGCCCACCCACCAACCCCCACTTGTCCCATCCTCCTCCTCGACGGTCCCTACCACGCGGCGTCATACCCTTGTGAAAGAGCGTCGGCTATTGCAAAACAACGTCCAATGACTTACGGAAATCGAACCGTGAAAATCCCACTGGTTCTATCGGAAAACGTAACCCGATAGATAAGTGCACCCGTCGAAGGACTAAAGGCGCGGGTCTGCCCGGCCGTAACCCCGTGCGGCTGAAGGAAAGCGAAGCTGGCGACCACCTTTCCGGTCGCCGGATGTAAGTCGCCCTGGCGAAGGATCAGCTTCAGTGCGCCCGTACTGTCTACTGCCCAAATGCCCTGGCGGTTGGTGGATGTGACTACGCTCGAATCGACCTTCAGTGCCGCCTGCATCACGACCCCGCCTTGATCGGGTAGCGCGATCTGCAGGAAGGAGTCGAAGACCGCTCCGGAGCACCCCGGCGCGGGATCGCCTTTGCGGGCGATGAGTTTAAGTACGCCCTGATCATTGCTCCAGACACCGACGCAATTCGCGCGCGTCACGTCGCCGACGTTTGTTCGCAGGGAACCGACAAAGGCCACGGCTTCATTCAGATTGTAAACCGGATCGGAAAGCATACTGAACACCGCTCCATTGGTGCCGGGCGCAGGATCGCTGCCGCGAATGACTAACTGCAGGGCACCCGACGCATCATCGGCCCAGATCCCCTGGCTATTCGCCCCGGAGAGACCCGGCCCACTCGCCCTGGCGAGAAACGCCACACGGCCATCGCTGTTCATCGCGGGCGGACCGAAACTGGTGAAGGTGGCACCCGTCAAACCAGGCGCTGGATCACCCTGAAGTGCGACTGCACCAAGCTCCGAGTCTGTATTCAGGCGAAAGATCGTGCCGGCATTGTGCACGCCGCCTTGGCCGGTCACGCCGACCACATTGCCATTTCCATCCAGCGCCAGCGCTCTCGGAAAGCCGCCGTTCGATCCGTCGAAACTGATCAGAGTCGTTAACCCGCCGTTCGGATTCACTCTGAAAATGGAGCCGAGATTGTTTGGCCCGCCAGTCGAGGCAGCGCCAAACAAATCGCCGCTCCGTCCCTGAATCAAGGCCATGGGCTGGCTGCCGTTGGTGCCATCGAGCTCCGCCAGCGTCGTCAGCGTCCCCTGAAGCGTCACGCGAAAGACTGCGCCGGCATTATGTGCACCGCCTTGAGCGGCGACGCCGTATAGGTTGCCGTCACGATCCTGGACCAGCGATCCCGTAGGAAATCTGCCATGCGTGCCGTCGAGCATCGCCAGGGTGGTGAGAACCCCGGAAGGCGTCATTCTAAATACCGTGCCCGCACCGTTTTGCGCATTGAAGAGAGTCGTGCCGTAGAAGTTGCCGTCCGCTCCTTCGATGACTCCGCCGAGCGGACTGGTGCCTCCCGGAAGATCAAGGCTGGCAAGGGTAGTCAGGATGCCAGCAGGCGTCATCTGGAAGACCGCACCCAGGTCGTTGGCGCCGCCCATTTCCGTGACGCCGTAGAAATTGCCATTGCGGCCCTGAATAAGACCCTGTGGACCGTCGCCATTCGTGCCGTTGAGATTGACGAGGGGCGTGAGCGTGCCGCTCAGCGTGACCTTGAAGATGGTCCCGAAGCCGAGACCCGGCCCTCGGAAGGCCGTGCCGTAGAGAGAGCCGTCGTTGCCTTGCACCAGGCTTCGTGGCGATGACCCGCTGTCATTACTTAGGCTGGCCAGGACCGTGAGGGCGCCTGTTGGGGTTAGTTTGAAGACGGTTCCAGCATTGTTGGCGGAGTCGAGCGTCGTCCCATAGAGATTGCCGTCGCTGCCTAATAAGATGCTGTCTGGAGTGTGGCCGGTGGGCGGACCGAAACTCGCGAGCGTCGTGATAGTGTCTGCCTGTACCGGCGTTGCACCAAAAAGAAGCACAACGCAAAGGAGGGAAAATGTGCCGTATGAAATGATCGCCCCTGCAATGGTCGAAACGATCTTTTGCAGCCGCAATCTGGCCGCGAAACTTTCGCGGGGGAGAAGAGTGTTTTGGGTGTCCATTCGCGATAAGGGGATTGCCTAGATGGGATGTACGAGATTGGGCGTTTGTTCCCGGGGTGAGGCGATTGATCCTCAAGCGAAGGCGCTGATCGCGGTGGGATGAAGAGGAAGATGAAGGTGAAGAGGGCCCCCCGGGGCTCCGCTTCGAACAAAGCAGCGATTCGCTTGTCCAATTTCCCCGCAAATGAAAATCCACGGATCTCTCAAACGGTTCTGGCGGGAATGGCTTCGTCCCTGCGCCATGATGGCCGCCATTGTCTATCCCTTAAAGTCCTCGGTGGCGGACATTAACTTTGTGCCCACGGGCTCGATGAAACCGACGATCCTCGAGGGGGATCTCATCCTGGTGAACAAACTCGCCTACGATTTGAAGTTCCCCTTCACGACCAGCCACCTGGCCCAGTGGGGTGATCCGTCGCGCGGTGATGTGGTGGTGCTGTTTTCGCCGGAGGACTCGATGCGGCTCGTCAAGCGCGTGGTGGCGCTTCCTCACGACACCCTCGAATTACGCAAGAATGTTCTGTTCATCAATGGGGAGCGGGCCGCTTATCAACCGCTGGCCGGCGAAGCACTCGCCGACGTTGCAGACTCCGATCGCAAGTACGCGCGCTTTGCCACGGAGACCATTGGCCATCGCTCTCACGCCGTCATGGCGTATCCCTTTCTCGAAGCGAGGCGCTCCTTCGGACCGGTGACTCTTGGTTCGGATGAATACTTCGTCATGGGTGACAACCGGGATAACAGCAAGGACTCGCGTTACTTCGGCGTGGTACAGCGGCGGCTTATCGTCGGGAAGGCGACCGATGTGGTTGCCTCCGTGGACAAACCCGGACGGTGGCTGCCGCGTTTCGATCGGTTCTTTTCCGTCTTACGCTGATTTACCGCTCACCGACCTGTCCCTCGCCGCGGTGCTGACGAAGCAGCACCCTCCAACGGGCCGGACTTGCCGGGCAGGTCTGGTGTGTGGAGGGCGCTGCTTCGTCAGCGCTGTGGTGGGGAGCGGACATGGACGTGTCTCACGATATAGGGCGATCGAATGACCGATCGCTCTGTGCGTATAGCAACGAGTAACATCCAACTCCCAACGCTAAACTCCCAACATTCAATGATTTTGGATTCAACGCTTACCCGCAATAGAACGTTAAGAAAAGGGTCGCAGTCTAGGTGTATGCGGAGCTATGACTGCGGCACTTGAACGTTGGTAGTTTGGCGTTGGGAGTTGGGTGTTACTTCGTCCTAACCAGCAGATCGCGTCTCTTCGTCAGCGTCAAGGCAAGGGGCGAGCGGAGTCAGACCAATGATCCGACCCCGAGCGGGCCTCATTCAGCCGCGGCCAAGGCTTCTCCCTGCCGCACCCCGTTCCAGACCCCTGTCGCCGCGGTCGCGCGAACATAGTCACCGAAGCTGCGCGGCTCGCGGCCGAGTGCCTGTCGCACGCCGTCCGCCAGTGGCGTGTTGCGACCGTCGAGGACAGTGGTGAAGAGATACAGAACGAGGTCGATGTATTCGCGCGGGATGCCTTGGCGTTCCATTTCCGCGCCGTAATCGGCGGTTGGGACGGGAATGAAACGAATCTCGCGGCCCGTGGCGCGCGCTATTTCATTGATGGCCTCGGGAAAGGTGAGTGCATGCGGACCGGTAAGTTCGTAGAGCTGGCGGGAGTGTGTGCCACGCGAATCCGTGAGCGCCGCGGCGGCGATGTCGGCAATGTCGTCGGCATCGACAAAGGGCTCGGCGACGGAATCGACCGGCAGGGCGACTTCGCCGGCCAGGATGGAATCGAGGAAGAAGTTTTCGCTGAAATTCTGGGCGAACCAACTCGCGCGCAGGATGGTCCAATCGGCGTCGGTGGCCTGCAGAGCTTGCTCTGCGGCCTGCGCTTCCTCTTCTCCGCGGCCTGAGAGCAGCACCAGCCGCCGGGTGCCCTGGCGTAGCGCCTGGGCAACGAAATCGCGCACGGTGGCCAGTGCTCCCGGCACGGCGAGATCGGGCTGATAGCTGACATAGGCGGCAGTAACACCCCGCAGTGCAGGCGCCCAGGTCTCGGGCTGGTTCCAATCGAAAGGTAGTTCGGTCCGGCGGGAGCCGATGCGCACGTTGCGCCCGGCCTTTTGCAGCCGTTCCACAACGCGGCGGCCGGTTTTGCCATGGCCACCGATGACGAGGATTAATTCATCATGATATTCGGAATGAGCAGGATGAGATGCAGTGGATGTTACCATAAGAGTAAGTAGTGAATGAGTGAGTCGTTGCAGTGACGCGCTCAACGTATCGGCGAGCGGATGGCCGGTATTGGATGGAATTGACCGAAGTTGCGAAGTTGCTGCGGCGGCCGTCCGTGACCGCCGACCGCTCACTATTCAAAAAATGCGGCGGCGTTACGCGCCGGCGACTGCTCCCGCTTCTGCCCGTACCATCGGCACGTGGCTGCTTCCCTCGTCTACGATCAAACGTCGATAGGCCCCGGGCGTAGTGCCGGAGAAGGCCTTGAAATCGCGGATGAAATGCGCCTGATCGTAATAGCCGCTGGCCAGCGCGATTTCGACCCAGTCGGCGTGCTTTTCCCGCTGCATGCGGCGCAAGGCGGCCTGGAACCGGCGCACCCGGGCGAAGGCTTTCGGGGTGATGCCCACCTGCGCGCTGAACTTGCGAATGAAATAGCGATCGCTCCAGCCGGCTGCCGCCGCGAGGTCGCTGATCTCGACCGGCACGTCGGGCCGCTCAAGGCGGGCGATGGCGTTCCGGATCACCGGGTGCAGCCGCGCGTTCGTTTGCAGGCGGGCGAGCAGCGCTGCCTCGAGGATGGCCAGCCGGCGCTCCGGGGATTTCTCGTTGAGGAGCTGATCATAGAGCTCGTCCGCCGCGGCGCCCCACAGCGCATGCAACGGCAGATCCAGCCCCTGCACTTCATCCACCGGCAGGCCGAGCAACGCGTGGCCGCCGCCAGGCTGAAACTGTACGCCCATGATATCGTGTGCTGATGGCGCATCGATCACCGCATAGCTTTCACGCACGCCGGAGAGCAGCGGGCCGCGGATGGACTCGCGCAGTTCCAGGCTCCCCGGATCATAGCAACGCAAGGGTGCATCGCTCAGGTCGATGACCAGCTCCAGCGTGCCCGTGGGCAGGAGACGCTCCAACTCGTGTGCCACCGGCGAGCCGGAGCGGTACCACAGGACTTCGATGAAATCCGAAAGCGGAGCGCGAGGACGGAGAAGGCGTTGCATGATCGCGTTGAGGAGCAGCCTATCACGTCCCGCAAATCCGGCGATGGTGGGATTGTGGCAAGGCGGGCTCAGTAAGCCTCGCGGCAAGGGCGTGTGGACAGGATGGACCGTCCATAAGGTCCATTCTGTCCATCAAGTCCACCCAGCCCGAACTCGCTGGCCCTTTCCCTAACCACCTACGGAAAATCATTCGGTGGAGTATCCGCCTCGGCGCTGCCCCAGTCTTTATTCGGTTGCGAACCCATCTCGAATTCCAGCGTGCCGCCTGCGGTGATCATCTCATGCGATAACCATGTCCTGCTAAAGGCGGCGCCATTCAATCGCGCCGATTGAATGTAACGATTCTCCGGCGAGTTATGATGCGCGCGGATGGTGAATGTCTTCCCATTGGCAAGATGGATGGTCGTTTCTTCGAAAAGCGGGCTGCCAATCAGATAGTTTGGGCTTCCGGGGCAGAATGGGTAGAAGCCCGCCGCATTAAAAACATACCAGGCGGACATCTGGCCCGTATCTTCGTCGCCGAGCATTCCGTCCGGGCTGTAGAGCTCATCCATCACCCGGCGCACGGCGAGTTGTGCCTTCCACGGCTGCCGCGCATAGTCATAGAAGTAGAGTACATGATGGCACGGCTCATTCACGTGAGCGTATTGACCCATGCGGGCGGCCTCCATTTCGCGCATTTCGTGAATGAGATGTCCGTAAGTGCCCACAGTTGGGGTAGGGGGCAGTGCGAGCATTTCATCGAGCTTTTTGGCCGTCGCTTCCGGGCCGCCGAGGAGATTCATCAGGCCGTACGGGTCCTGCATGACCGACCATAGCCATTGCCAGGCGTTGCCTTCGACAAATGGACCGCCCCAGGCGAGCGGATCAAGAGGCCGCTGCCACGTCCCGTCCGCGCGGCGTCCATTCATAAAGCCGGCTTCCGCATCCCACACGTTCCGATAGTTGCGCGCGCGTTCCGCCAGCGCCTGGGCGATCTCCGTCTTGCCGGCTGCTGCCGCGAGCTTCGAGACGCAATAGTCATCGTACGCATACTCCAGCGTGCAGGAGGTGGCGGCTTCCTTGCGTGAGTCGATGGATATATAACCTTTCTCGAGATACTCCGGCAGATGATCGCGCCCGGCAAAGCCGAACGCATCGTTCTGCGTGGCATTCTTGTAAGTGGCGGCAAAGGCGTCCTGCAGATCAAATCCGCGCAATCCTTTCACATAGGCATCGGCCAGGATGGAATCCCCGTGAGAACCGATCATGCAGGGTCGATTGCCCGGACTCGGCCAGGTCGGCAGCCGGCCGCCTTCGCGGTAGGCATTGAGCCAGCCATTCAAAATGTCAGTTCCGCGCTCCGGATAGTAGAGGACGAAGAGCGGAAATGCCGCGCGAAAGGTATCCCACAGGCCGTCATCCGTATAGAGCGGGCCATCGTGGATCTTTCCATTCTCGAAAGGGCTGTAGTGCCGTTCTTTCCCTTCGGCATCGATCTCATGGAACATCCGGGGAAATTGCAGGGAACGGTAGAGCGCGGTGTAAAACGTGGACCGCTGTGCGTCCGTCGCTCCCTGAATATCGACCGTCGCCAGCTCGTGCGCCCACTTACTCCGGGATAAATCGCGAATGCCGTTAAATTTCCAGTCCGGTATTTCGCCGTGCAGATTTAACTCCGCCTGTTCATAGCTGATGAACGAAGTGCCGATCTTCATCTGGACCGGCCGCGTCCCATCCAGACCGGCAAAATGCAGCGCGGTCGTCGTCGTCTTGTCCTTCTTCCCGGAATCAGCCGACGCAAACGATTGGTCGAACTCCGCGACAAAATACAGGGCAAACTTCCCCGGCGCCCCAAACGTGACATGCCGTGCAGTCCCGCGAATCCTGCTATGGCCGGGATCGAAATCCGTCTCGACGTCGCCCTCCGTCTCAAAGACGAGCGCCGCCGTCTGCGTCGCCGGATAACTGATCCGCATCATGGCGCAACGTTCCGTCGGCACGAGTTCGAGCTTGGTATCGTAGCGGTCGAGAACCACGGAGTAATAGTAGGGTTTCGCGATTTCCTTTTCGTGGCTGAAGTGCGACGCCCGGCTCTTCGCCGTCCCTTTGCCGTCACCCACCACGGGCATGATGAGAAAGTCCGCGTAATCCCGGATCCAGACGCTCGGCTGATGCGTGGCACGGATCCCTTCGAAATCCGTGTGCTTCATCTGGTAGAATGGGCTGGCGTTCCCCGCCGTCTGCGGCGCCCAGGTGGTCATGCCAAAGGGCGCGACAATGGCCGGAACAGTGTTGCCTCGGGAAAATTCTGTATCGCCGTTCGTGCCGGAGAGCGGATTCACGCAATCGACCGGATCCGGCTGTCCAGCCATGGAGGTCGCCACGAGGGACAGCAGGAAGAGGAACGGGAGGAAGTCTGAGCGGGGATTCAGAGGCATCCCGCCAGAATGCGGAAATGCCTGGGCGATACAAGGATGTGCTTGGCTGCCTGGCTTTCCGGACTTCGGGAAGCCTGCCGATAAAATGGCTGTCCAATTTCCGGGCTTCGCGGACTTAATGTTTGTCAGACAGGTGCACGCATTAAGAACGAATTGCTTCCCGTGCTCCCTCCGTCTCTCCGCGTTTCCGCGTGAGATTAAAAAACGTCCAAACGTCCAACCAACCGTCTTTTCCTCCAACCCTCCCTTCCCTCTCCGCCTCTGCGAACCCCGCGGCAGACCTCCCCAAAAACCCCCATGCGCTTCCCCTCCGTTCTTTGCCTCTCGCTCCTCTGCGCGGTCAGTGCCTTTGCCCAAACGCCTCCGCCGACCTACGACGTCGTTGTCTATAGCGGCGTACCATGTGGCATCAGCGCCTCCATCGCCGCCGCGCGCGAAGGCGCGAGGACCCTGCTGATCGAGCCCACCAAACACGTCGGCGGCTTGAATACCAGCGGCCTGAATACCGCTGAAACCGAGCACATGCTCAAATGGACGTTTGGCGGCATCGCCCAGGAATTCTACACGCGGCTTGGGCAGCACTATGGGCAATCGGGACCAGCCTATTACTTCGAGTCCGGCATCGCGGAGAAGATCTTCCTCACAATGCTCGACGAGGCAAAGGTGGAGGTGCGCTACGGCTTGCGCGTGGAGAAGGTGGAGAAAGACGGCCCGCGCATGCGGAGCATCACGCTCAGCGATGGCTCCACGGTCGCCGCGAAGGTCTTTGTCGATGCGGGTTACGAAGGCGATCTCATGGCCCATGCCGGTGTCGGTTACACTTGGGGACGGGAGTCGCAGGAGGAGTACCACGAGGAAGCTGCCGGGATCCGTTTCGACAAAACACCACGCAAAGCCGCGACCGTCGATGAATCCGGAAAGTTACTCCCCGGAATGAGTGGCTGGGCGCGCGATTTTCATGAAGGGGTGGCGGACAAGACGGTGATGAATTACAACTGGCGCCTCTGCTTCTCCAAGGATCCGGCGTGGCGGGTCCCGATCCCGGAACCGCAGCATTACGACCGCACCCGCTATCGTTTTCTGGAAAACTGGCTTCGCGAAAAGACCGCTGCCGGGCAGTCCGTGAAACTGGAAGACATCATCGATCTCTACAGCCACGCTCCCCATCGCCCGGATAAAAAGGAGGTCAATAACAAGCAGGCGGCCATCATCTCCATCGGCGACTTCGGCGCGCAACGCAATTACCCCGATGCCGACTACGCGACGCGCGATCGCATCGTCGCCGAGCATACCGATTACACGCTGGGTCTCTTCCACTTTCTCGCCACCGACGAATCAGCGCCGGAAAAACTCCGCGCCGAAACCGCGCAATGGGGCCTGCACAAGGAGGAGTTTGCCGATAACGGAAACTGGCCTTACCAGCTCTATGTCCGTGAGGCCCGGCGCATGCGTGGCGCGTATGTGATGACTCAGCGTGACGTGCAGGAAGACCGGCGCAAGCCTGACGCCATCGCCATGGGCAGTCATTTCATCGATTGCCACCACGTCCAGCGCCTCGCCCTCTCACCCACGGAATTCATCAACGAAGGCCGGATCTGGCGCGCCGGCTACGCCTACCAGATCCCGTATCGCGCCCTCACGCCGAAGCCCGGCGAATGTACCAACCTGATCGTCCCCGGCGCCGCGAGTTATACCCACGTCGCTTACTGCACCTACCGGCTCGAGAGCACCTGGATGATGGGCGGCCACGCCGCCGGAGTCGCCGCCGCCCTCGCGGCCCGCGAAGGCAAGGATGTTCAGGCCATCGATGTCCCGGCGCTCCAGGAAAAGCTCCGCGCGCAAAAGCAGGTCATCGATTTTCTTCCCGGCGAACCGGAGAAATTCCCGGATCCGAAGGTGGTGGAGTTTTGAGGCGGCCTGCCGCTTTGCTATCGATCCACGGAAGGATCCGGAGTTCCGTTCGAATTCTGCTGAGGACGGGGAAGGCGCATCAGCTCAGCTTGGCCATCTTCCAACTTTCCGCTTGCACAATTCCTGAAATGCCCGATATCTGCCTTGTTCGAATTGATTGTTTTTTGTTCGTCGCTTGGTAAATCCTCAGGTGAGTTTATTCTCGGTGTTGATTTGAAACCCGGTTGTTCGGGAACTGCTTCGCTCCAGGTCAGTCCATTTGTTCGTTATCAAATCACCATGAGACTCTACGTAGGAAATCTTTCCTTTGAAACCACTGAAATCGGTCTGCAGGACACCTTCGAGCGTTTCGGGACTGTGTCGGATGTGAAAATCATGATGGACCACGGTACGGGCCGCTCACGCGGTTTCGCCTTCGTGACCATGGGCACTTCCGAAGAAGGTACTGCCGCCATGAATGCCCTGCATTCGACCGACCTCGACGGACGCAGCCTGACCGTCAATGAAGCGCGTCCTCGTGAAGAGCGCGGCCACGGCGGCGGCGGTGGACGATCCTTCAACAGCGCCCCGCGCTCGGCTTCGCGCCGCTACTAAGCTTTTCAGCTCGTTTTCACAGACGGCGGAGTCTTGCCAAAGGCTCCGCCCTTTTGTCCCTCCCGTTCCTCCTTGGAGCGGGTCCCACCGGCAGATGCTTCTGCCCCGCGGCCCGGCGCGGAAATCCGCAGCAACTTCCAACTGCACTCATTCTCTCCTCTCCATGGCTGAACAAGCAATCGAAACCGAAGGTGTCATCACGGCTGTCCTGGCCGGAACCATGTTCCACGTCGAGTTGGGCAACAAACACAAAGTGCTCGCCCACATTTCCGGCAAGATGCGGAAGCGCTGGATCAGGCTGACCCTCGGAGATCGCGTGAAGATGGAAATGTCGCCCTACGATTTGGACAAGGGCCGGATTGTTTATCGGCTGAAGTAAGTAAGTTGGCGAGAGCCGCCGGGCGTTTTTCGCGTCCCGGTGTTTCTGTATTGAATTTTTGGGGTCAGGCGCATGCCTGACCCCTTTTTTGTTTTCAGTTCAGTGATGTCGTTTTTGGTCCGGCGAGGATTCATCGAGCAAAGGCGCGCGACACTGTTCATCAGTCCCGCGCTGTGGAGCTGCTCGATCTTGGGGAAACGAAGCTGCACCTTGTCCCTTGTTCGGCTTGTGATGATCGCGGATGAATCCGTGCGTCACGAGCAGAGAGCCGCCCGTCCGCACCCGGATTGCAGATCACCTCGCCGGGTTTGAGCTGAGGTGGAGGAGTGGGATCCGGATTGATTCTTTTTATTTTCTAGACCCTCTCTGATCCCGATGGTCTTTCTTGATCCTAGTGATGACCTCCCAAGAATAGGCCTTCGGGGCGCTAACCGAGGACGTAGCGCTTCCCGTGGCGAGAACCTGCTTGTCGAAGAACTTTTTTAAGATTGGCCCGTAGAGGATCCTCGGCATTGGAAAGCAAAGGCAAGAGGCGCTCAACGACGAACTGTTCGGTTGCCGTGTGTCCCAGCAGGTGTCCGTGCCAACCAACGCTCCCTTCACGATTCAAGTCTGCCAACAGGAACGAAACTGCATCCGCGCTGAATTCATCGGACGCAAGATCGCTTTGATGGAGGAGAACTGAACGAGCGAGTACGGAGCGAAACTTCGACCCCGATCTATTGAATTCCACCACGAAAGAGTGGCGTGCCTCATGGTTCAAGAACGTCGAAAATAACCAAGACATTCTCTCCTGAAGCCAATAGCGGGCGTCCGGATCACTCTCGCCGACGAGCCAATCCAACCACCAGTCAATCGGACCAACTTCGAACTGGCTCAGCGGACAATCTCTCTCGCTGTAGACTTGATCGATGACAGTCAGAGCGAGTTGCGTATCACGAACTCTTAACACCTGAAGAAAAAGCGCCTCGTGCCCGGCCCAGTTGATCTCGATGTCTTTAAGAAGATGTGTCGGCTGTTGTTCGCGTTGTTCGGAGCTCATATTTACGAGTTCGCCCAGCGCCTCGAATACAGGCTCCGGTTCCTTCGGAGATGCGCAATAGAGAAGTACTGCTTTCGCGATACTCGATCTCTTAGACGCTCGCTCTTTGGTTACTCCAGCCAGATCTGGCCGCGCCAAACAAATGCACTGAAGCGCCCTTGATGCCCACGAGTCCTCATCCGGATCGTCCGCCATTGAAATAAGGAGGTCAACGTGGTCGGTCTTGAACGATTCCCAAGATAGCCGGTGCTCTGGCTTGGCAAAGCGCGCTACAAAGTAAATGGAGGTTGCTGCCTTATTGACACCCCGCAGTAATAGGTCCCCCGCCAACTCAAGAGCCGCCGTCGAATGGTGTTCCGAGAGGATATTGCACAAAATACGCGCACGAATCTCCGGCACTGGTCCAGCTTCGCCACTCGGCAGAAACACCTCCTTGATGGCGGAGATATCGAGCCCTGCCAAGAATACTGCGGCCCCGGATGTGAAGCCATGAGCAACTTCATCATCTGAATCGCATGCTACCTCGCCTGAGATAGAATCTGACAACACGAGGACCTTCCGGATATCGTCAGGAGAGGCTAGGGGTTCGAGCGCACGTGCGATTCCGTTGCAGCAATAGTTGTAGTCGGATCGCGCTTCAACCAAGGCCTCAAGCAGCTCATCTTTTATTCCGGCACCTTTCATCAGGACGAGGCGCTTCGCGGCTGCTCCTCCGATTGTGTTGCCAAGCTTCATTAGAGATCGCAGTTGCGGTTCGTGCGCTTCCGAAAGTGGAAGGCTTGACTCCACTAGCCACTCAATCCGGCTCTTAAATGGACCAAGTCCCTTGAGGCGTTCTGGAATCAGAGCGAGAAGCTTTGACACGATCTCATCTCGTCCTGCCTCAAGATACTTCACCGCCGTCAGCGCGAGCGCGAAGTCTGCGTCAGCCACATCGTGAAAGAATCTGTCCGCGTGGGACTGCGGCAGAAGGCTGAGGGCGAGAAATAGCGCTTGATCCCACCTCGTCAGGGTGAGCTTCTCTTTAAGGATCTGCGGAGTTGATTGGTAGCGGCAAGCAAGCTCTTTGGCTGCGAGATACTCAGTGATGGATTGATGCACAAACGCGATCCGGCCTCCGATATATGGAACAAGAATAGAAGTGGAAACAAGCCAATTGGCGATATCCCTGGGATCAATATTTGTAAGGCTACCCTTTTCGATACTCGCCTTTAAAACACGGAGAAGGTCCGCCAACGGATACGCCTCCTCGCCGCGGTTGATTGCATCATAGGCAGCAAGGGAAAGAGCCTCCTCAATAACGAATTCTTTACCGAATCGTTTCTCGCAATCGCGGTGCAGATTCGCAAAGAGCGACTGATAGAAATCCCTCGGATGGGTCTCTTTTGGAAGTGATAGGGAACCGCTAGTGATGAACTGGAAATAGAATGGCTTCTGCAGTAACCACCGAATTTCGCGATCAAAACGGCCACCGATGTTGATGCCCATTTTCTGGAGTTCAGCGTCCACGACCGCATCATCAATTTGATCGAGATAGTAGGCAGAAAAGCCCAATTTTCCGAGGCCATCTCTAGTTCGTGACCCAATGATCAGAGACGAACGTCCAATGCTTGCGGCGAATTTAGCGAAATCCGCTTCGTAGGTGCCGCTTTCCCAATATTCTCTGGGCATCTCATTAAAAGAGTCCAAGAACACTTTCGATCGAAATCGCTGTATCACTTCATCGAATGGCAAACTCTTAGGTAGAGTCTGGTCTACTAACTCGGCGAGGTCTCCACGATACAGCTTTAGGTCGACCAAGATGGGGACGACTACAGAGGCTTCATCGAAGGGTTCTGAGAGACAGAGTTCATGGAGTTTCTCCGCAAGTCGTGCGGCGGCTTGCCGAAGGGCGTATGTCTTTCCCGCGCCCGGCAACCCGACTAGAAGTGCTTTATCTGGTCCCTCATCCAAGAACTTCTCGATGAGATAGTGGTCAAATTCGTCCGATTGGTGGTAGAGACCGCCCGTTCCGCGGTCGCTATTCTCGGCGTGGACTCGAATGGGCAATTCAGGAGTCGCCTTCGGAGTCCGTGCAAGTCTCGCTGCATGGCGAGCCAGAGAAAGAACTACGTCGGGTGTGCATATTGCCGTGGCTGCTGCGTCCGATGTTGGCGTCGGGAGCACGGGTGCAGGTTCGAGGAACGCATCAAGCAGGGTGAGAAGTGCGGTGTGGTCTTTGGTTTGGTTAGGACGGGGCGTTGTGGCGTAGCCGACGAGATGAATGCCGTAATTGCGTCTCCAATAATCACACTCCGCCTCCGAGATGTCTGCCATGATTGCAAAGTGGGCGCGCGTGCCACCCTTGTAGGTATTGGCGAGGAGATCGCGCACATAGAGGAAATCCGGGTCTCTCAATCCGAATCCGATATACACGACCGGCCTGCTAGCGAGGAGCATTTTCAGTGATTCCAGAGCGTTCTGCCGCTCCCCTTGTGGGAGCAGTTGTCGATACTGTTCCCGTGTCAGAACGATGCTATCGCTGTCCGCCGCATCTCCGTGGGGTTTGAAAACGAAGTCCATGGCACGCGCATGGACAATCTCTGCTGTTTCCGTGAGATGACGATTGGTAATTGGGGGGCGGAAAAACCGATCCGGCTGCCATTGCCGCAGAGCTTCCTCAAGGAGGTTGTCGTAGTTTGTTGTGACGAAGCAGCGCGTTCCTAATGAGACAACCTTCTTGTGAATTTCATGTGGCTTGGCGATTCCATAGCGGCACGCAGCCCGGATGAAATCGCCGATCTGGTGCTTAGTCAGCTTGTCGAATCCGTAGCTTGCTGCCTGCAGCAAATCTCCACGTTGCGCTTCTGCCCGGACCAAGTCGGCGTTGGCACCTGCCGATTCTACGAACTTTGCGAGTTCTTCAATCAGTCCTGACCAAGACGGAAGGCCCGACCATAATGACAATCCCGATCCAATGAAGAGGACTGTGTCTTCCTGGGCGAGAATCTGCTTAAGTTTTTCCATAGCTTAGAGGAATAGGCGCTTCCAAGTTTTTGCGTTCCTTCGGCTTCGGATTAGCGTGATGAACTTCGCTTTCCTTTGCTTAAAGATTTTCTGCTGAGTCGGCGGCCCGTCGTCTTCCAGCTCCAATGGACGGACGCGGCGCTGATAGGCGAATTGAGGATGCTCGAAAAAGGGATTGGACATGGCGTTCCAGATTCGGTTGTTCCCATAGCTCCCGAGTTGGCGAAGTTCGAAAGTAGGCGGTATGGCGAACATACGCCGCGAACTAGCTTTGAGCGCCATTCTGTTCGATCGCATGCTGTGCCAACCTCGCTCTTCCAGGAGCGGGCTGTATTCCAACTGAGCTGCGACTGATCCATGGAGGTAAAGCGGACCGCTCCGTTCTCTGCAATAAATTCGCCGCTTGCAATACTGCTCTGAGCGGATTTGGAAATCCCAATTTCGAGTCCGGCATGACGTACAACAGCGTAAACTGCTCGAGTGAAACTTGCCCCGTTTCTTCCTTCTACAGGCGAAACTCATCAAAGCGTATCCGATGACATCTTTTAAGTAACTTCGAAACTTGGCCAGGCAGAAATCCCCCCATCTTGTAGATTCTAATTGCCGCGGAGCCGGCATCGGGTTCGAACCAATGATCTGCTGACGACAATCCCCGGGGTTTTCTGGGAGGTTTTTTCGTGTCCACAAAGTAAAGTTCACGCAAAAGCCCCTCGACATTCCCCCTCGGCGTATTTCCTGCTCGGCCCTGACGGCCTCGTGAATTTCACCACCCGTCATGATTACTGGACTGCGTTGTTGAGAAGCTGGCTGGCTATCGTGCTTTGCCTGGCCTGCCCGATGGCCGCATGGACGCAGATCTTCGTCGCCAATGACGGCGGCACGACCGTCGGCGAATACAATCTCTCCACCGGCGCCGCGATCAACGCGAGTTTGGTCAATGGCTTGGGGAGCCCATGGGGAGTGGTCGTCTCGGGCAACAATCTCTTCGTCGCCAACCGAGGCATCAGTGCCATTGGCGAATACAACGCTTCGACTGGCGCCGCGATCAACGCAAATTTCATCACCGGACTGAACGACCCCTTGAGCCTGGCCCTGGCTGGCAACGTCCTTTTTGTGGCGAATTATAACGGAAACACGGTCGGCGCCTACAACGCCTCCACCGGCGCGGCGATCAACCTCAGCTTCCTCACGCTTCCCAATCCGACCAGTCTGGCGGTTTCGGGCAATACGCTCTATGTGGGGAGCAACACGGCTGGCAGGATCGGCGCTTACAGCGTTTCCACGGGTGCGACGATCAATGCCAACCTGGTGACCGGGCTCGCCCAGGCCGGTTTCCTCGCTATCTCCGGCAATACCCTTTACGTCTCGGCCGGCACCGTCATCGGCACGTACGACGCGACGACCGGCGCGGAGATCAACGCCAACTTCATTACCGGGCTCAATCTTCCGGATGGCCTCGCCATCGTTGGCAATACGCTTTACGTGGCGAACCGCGTCGCCAACACCGTGGAAGAATACGACGCCTCCACCGGGGCGTTGATCAACGACAGCTTCATCACCGGACTGAACGTGCCCTTCAATATCGCGGTTGCCGTTCCTCCACCTTCAAGTCTCACGTACGCGACAAGTCACGCGGTGTACTCGCTCGCGGCCCCCATTTCGGCAAATGCCCCGAGCAGCACAGGCGGAGCCGTTGTTACCTATTCGATCTCCCCAGCGCTGCCTTCGGGGTTGGTGTTGGATCCGGCCTCGGGGATCATCTCCGGGACGCCCACCGCCGCCTCCGCCGCGACGAATTACACGGTAATCGCCTGGAATAATGCGGGATCCACGGGCGCGATGGTGAACATTGCCGTGAATGCCGCGAGCGGTGGCGCTCCGCCTTCCGCTCTCGCTTACACGGCGAATCCGGCGGTCTATACCATCGGTAGCGCCGTCAATCCGAATACTCCGGGCAGCAGCGGTGGCGCGCCGACGGTATACTCGATTACACCCGCCTTGCCTCCCGGTCTCGGCCTGAGCACAACGACCGGGGTCATTGCGGGAACGCCCACCGTTGCGGCACCGGCCGGCAATTACCTCGTCACGGCGGCGAACCAGTATGGATCTGCCACAGCGATCCTGAATATCACGGTCAACAGCGTCACGCCTTCCGCTCTGGTCTATTCGGCCAACCCGGCCGTTTACACCATGGGAGTCGCGGTCGACAACGATCTCCCGAGCAGCGCCGGCAGTCCGCCGCTCTCCTATTCGGTTTCTCCCGCGCTGCCGGCGGGGCTCACGCTCAACACGGCAACGGGCGCTATCTCCGGCACGCCGATGGCCGCCTCCACCGCTTCGAACTATACGGTGAAGGCTACGAATGCCAGTGGTTCGACCACGGCGGTGCTGAACATTACCGTCCATCATGTGCCGCCTTCGGCTTTAACCTACTCGGCCAATCCTGCCGTTTATACCTTGCGGCGGCTGATCACCAACAATCTCCCCGGCAGCAGCGGCGGACCGATCTCATCTTACTCCGTTTCTCCCGCATTGCCCGCCGGCCTCGGCTTGAATGGGACGACCGGCGTGATTTCCGGAACGCCGACCGGCATTGTCGCGGCCTCGAACTTCACGGTGACGGCGACCAACGACGGCGGCTCGACCACGGCGGTGCTGAACATCACTGTCAATGACGTCCCGCCTTCCGCGCTCACCTATTCGGTCAATCCAGCCACTTATACCGTTAGCGCGCTGATCGTTAGCAATATGCCAAGAAGCAGCGGCGGTGCGGTGGTTTCCTATTCAGTTTCACCACCGCTCCCGGCCGGGCTCCTGCTCGACCCGGTCGCGGGAACCATCACCGGCACGCCTGCAGCCGTTGCCGCCACGAACGCTTATACAATCACCGCGACGAACACCGGCGGTTCCACGACGGCGACTCTTTCCCTCGCCGTCGTTTCGCCCGTGGACGCCTGGCGCCAGCAATTCTTCGGCACGACGGCCAACACGGGCCTTGCCGCCGACACCGCTGATGCCTTCCACACCGGCGTCTCAAACCTCCTCGCCTTCGCTTTCTTCGGACCGGGCCAGCCACCCTCCCTCGCCAACATCAGCTTGCTTCCACAGGTGCAGATGGCCGATGGCAACGCCTTCTTCAGTTTCACTCAGCCGGCTGGAGTCAGCGGCATCATCTACGGCGCAGAGTGGACTCCCGCGGTCGATTCCGGCAACTGGCAGCCCATTCCCGATACCGGGAGCGGCAACATCCACATCTTCAGCGAGCCCATCGGCAACAACACCCAGATCTTCCTCCGGCTCAAAGTGACCAATCCGTGATTCAGCCGGCGCACTGCAGATGCGCTCGGCCGGGCCACCTTCAAGGTGGAACGTGAAAACGGATTTTGGGTTGAGCCGATCAGTTTGCAGCGCCAACGGCGCGACCTCATACCAGATACCGTGTCTGCAAGGACTGGTTTTCATTAATTTTGGAACAGGCTTTTGAGCGAGAGTTGGATGGGGAACCACGGTTCCCCAAACCCCT